>ERZ887849.275-NODE-275-length-56605-cov-9.846525_pt1 | contig 56605 bp, 54 predicted proteins | sample MGYA00521267_ERZ887849 | MGnify/ENA primary metagenome ERZ887849 (study PRJEB32303, sample SAMEA104408601) | aquatic metagenome | biome: Brackish water; feature: Pelagic; material: water | place: Baltic Sea | collected 2014-06-06T16:11:00 | depth 2,863 m ... | reverse complement strand
CGATACCTACACCAAAACGCGACTCTGGGATTTACTCTTTTTCAGTGGGATTGAGCCTGCGGACCCCATCAGGCACTAGCCTTAAATTGGCGAACGCAGATCGTTGCGAACCGCTAACTTCGCCTGAATGAAATCCCTGTGCTCGACATAGAGCAAATCGGCGACACGCCGAATCAAGTGCTCTTCATAATGATCCAAATGCCCATCGGCATAGGCAACCTGCCACATTTGCCGAATCAACTCGATCTTCTCAACGTAATCCAGATCCGCGTTCAGGATTCGGGTGTGCTCATACAAGGAGACAGAATGCGCGAGATGGCTTCGCGCCATGGTCAGCAGCGTATCCACTGCACGTGGCGTAATCCCCCAAGCGCTCTGCATTGCAACTTTTAGACGGATAATCTCTTCTGGATCCTCAGCACGATCCGCCAAACTGACTTCAAGCAGCAGCGCACACGCTGCCAAGGTGGGGGCTGAAAACCCTTGCAATGTCTCCACTGTCGTTGAACTGGAATCGCCAAACAGTGTTTTCAACCAGTCCGTCACCCCTGTTGTCATCACTGAGACTCCCGCCAGTAAGCGCCAAGAATATACAGAGATAACAATCCACCGAGTCCAAATAGGACCGTAGATGCACCATGCAACCGTCCAAATTGACGCTTCAAGCGTGGGTCAGGCTCAGCTAACGCAGACAGGTCATCAGACACTCGGTTAATCGCTGGCATCAACACCCAGTAATTTAGGGCAGCCATGGCCGCAATCGCAAACCCACTCATGGCAAACCACCATTGCGCATAGGTGAGGCCAGAAAAGACCAAGGAAGCACCAACAGTCAGCTCAAGCAAAAACAACTTTGGAAAATACGCGCGCAGAAATCGACTCGCCTGCTCCATGGATAACGCTTGGAATACTGTCGGTGAAACCGTGACGATAAAAATAAGAATCGCTCCCACCCAAGCCGCCGCAATCAACGCTGTCAACATCGTATCATCCCTCAATCACCTCTCATTGAGATGGGGGATGGTTGATCCGACAACAACCAATCGCAGCAAGAAAAAGTCCAGCAATTAGGAACATCCCCCCAAGCGGCGTGATTGCACCAAGCCACGATTGATCTGCGAGCACTAACACATACAGCGACCCTGAGAAGAGCAGTCCACCAGCGACCAGTAGACGCAAAGACCACCGTGGCACCTGCCAGCGATCACTCATAACCGCAAGAATCAGCAGGATGATTGAAACAATCACATGGTAGTACTGTGCTGTTTGCCAGGTTGCAAGGCGTGCCGCTGTGACATGAGACTCGAGCCCATGGACCCCAAATGCGCCCAGCACAATCGCCAACGCTAATGACACCATGCTCAAACGCAACCAAGTCAAACGGTGATCCATTGCCATACTCCGTAGACTAAGGCTGAGATCACTGTGACCACAACAAGCACAGTGATCACCAGTGTTTGAACAAAGTCTTTCAATAGTGCATTGATCAGCTGTCGAGTCGTTGTAGCGCCAAAGGCAACCCAACACATCATCAAAGACAGCGGGAAAAAAGCAATGGTGATGGCAGAGACCGCTGCGAATTCGACAAACCCCAACCTCAGAAAGGGATTCTCAGGCGTTTGGTCAGGACGGCGGTCAGACATCTGCATGCGCGCAGTGTGCCAGACGCCTAGCAATGGGCCAAATTAAATCCCTGTGATCGTTGAGTCATCGTGATCCATCGCAGGAACAGCCACTAATAAGCCTTGCGTCAGATAATGTACGGCTCTCAATTCGTCTGCTTGAAACACAAAGGGCAATATATCGCCATTAGCTAACTCAACTTCATAAGACCACTCACGCTCACCATCCGCGATCAAGGTGTCGAGAAAGCCATCAATCAATAGCCCTTTCACCGAGAATGAAATCGCTGTTTCATAGCCGCACGGAACGTCTGGGAGACACTCACGCGTCGATGTACGAAAATGCAACGGCCGACTGTGTCCGTCCGCCACTAATGAGCGAGGCTCAAGAGGTGACTCCGAACGAATCATTAACTGAATCTGATAGTCCACCGCGCGTGAGGTTTTTGAGACATAGGCAAAGACATACTGTCGCGCCTCAAGATCATCGATCAAATTCTGATCATCGCCACAAAACAAGGTGGTTACACGCATGAGGTCGGTGTCTGTTTCTGTGAAGACCTCCACACAGCTCATATAATCCGACAGGGACTGCTCCGATGACGCACTCACAGGGCTCACCCAAGCCACCACACTCAGCACAGCCCCAAGAAACCAGTGATGCGCATACTGCATTGAATACCCCCCCTAATACCGCAACGATTGCGTTAAAAGGTAGCACAAAGTGCGCAAATGTAAAGAGCACATTGTGCGCTTTTTTTGAGGCATTCGATCTCATGACGTATCGATGACTCTGACCAGCAAGAATTCCGTCTGCGCGTCCCACAAATAAAAATGCGAGACGGCGCTTGCTCTCAACTCAGGCATCTGTGAGGAGAAAGTAGCCGATGACTCACATCGGTTTCGAGTAACCGAACACCTCAACCTCTTTGGCCGAAATATCTGATCGAACACGATGTCTCTCAACGCACTGCCAATCTAGCGCCATTTTGGGGCTCTGGCGTTGATGACGTCGCAAAGCGGATCCATGGCTTGACCTCCGCGACAATTTTTCAGGCCTCGTTAAAACGACTCTTCCTTACCTTGATGCATGCCCAACGTAAGACTTCTCGAGTGGGTTATTCCCAGAACCTGAGATCGTATCGACAACTCACAGCACAGCCATCTAGTGAGACTTCGATCAATCTGCAGTCGATCACTACCCCGCGACCATCCGAGCGTTGAGTTCTGCGCCCCGAGCACGCACACTTACTGCTTTCCAGCGTCCAACAAAAGGCACCCCGTTACATGGCACAGTTCGTTTACACGATGAATCGCGTGAGCAAAGTCGTTCCCCCAAAACGCGAAATTTTGAAAGATATCTCATTGTCATTTTTTCCAGGCGCAAAGATCGGTGTGCTGGGTCTCAATGGCTCGGGTAAATCATCGTTGCTCAGAATCATGGCGGGTGTTGACACCGAGATCGACGGTGAAGCCCGCCCGCAACCCGGTATTCGGGTGGGGTATCTCCCACAAGAACCAGAGCTTGATCCCACCCAATCGGTGCGGGAAGCCGTGGAAGAGGGAGTGGCCGAGATAAAGGCGTTATTAACCCGTTTTGACGAAATCTCGATGGCCTTCGGCGAGCCGATGGACGATGACACAATGAATACGCTGCTCATGGAACAGGGCGAACTGCAAAACCAAATTGACGCAGTTGGCGGATGGGAGCTCGATCGAGTCCTCGAACAAGCGGCTGATGCACTGCGCCTACCCCCATGGGAGGCCAGTATCGAACATCTCTCTGGCGGGGAAAAGCGACGCGTTGCACTGGTGCGATTGCTGTTACAAAAGCCTGATATGTTGCTGCTCGATGAGCCGACTAACCACCTGGATGCCGAATCCGTGGCCTGGCTTGAGCATTTTCTGGTCGATTTCGATGGCACAGTCGTTGCGGTCACTCACGATCGCTACTTCTTAGACAATGCAGCTGGGTGGATTTTGGAACTTGACCGGGGTCGCGGCATCCCGTTTGAAGGAAACTACTCAACCTGGCTAGAAGCAAAGGAAAAGCGTCTTGAACAAGAACACAAATCCGAAGATGCACGACAAAAGACCATCAAGGCTGAGCTGGAGTGGGTGCGACAAAACGCAAAAGGTCGGCAAGCGAAGAGCAAAGCGCGTCTAAAAGCTTTTGAAGAGCTGCAGAGCCAAGACTCCCAAAAACGCAATGAGACCCAAGAAATCTATATTCCACCTGGACCTCGCTTGGGCGACAAAGTCATTGTTTTTAAGGATGTCGCCAAAAGCTTCGAACACAAAATGCTGTTCGAGGGCCTGTCCTTGCAGGTTCCGGCGGGGGCGATTGTTGGGATTATTGGCGGCAATGGTGCGGGTAAGTCGACACTGTTTAAACTCATTACCGGGCAGGAGACAGCAGATGGCGGCGAGATTGAGATTGGTGACACGGTCCAGTTAGCCTATGTTGACCAAAGCCGTGATGCGCTAGAAGGCAAGCATACCGTCTGGGAAGAGATCTCCGATGGCCAAGACATTATCACAGTAGGGAACTACTCAATTCCGAGTCGAGCCTACTTGGGACGCTTCAACTTCAAAGGTGGCGATCAGCAAAAGTTCGTCAAAGACCTCTCAGGTGGAGAGCGCAACCGACTGCATCTGGCGAAAACGTTAAAAGAAGGCGGCAACGTGTTGCTCCTCGATGAGCCCACCAACGATCTGGACGTGGAGACCTTGCGCGCCCTCGAAGAGGCGCTCTTGGCATTCCCCGGAACCATTTTGGTGATCTCGCACGACCGCTGGTTCCTTGACCGAATTGCGACGCATATTCTGGCTTATGAAGGAGACTCTCAAGTGACCTTTTTTGAAGGTAACTACACCGAATATGAAGAGGATCGGAAAAAGCGATTGGGAGGCGATATCATCCCAACGCGTGTCCGCCATCGGAAACTTGCCGACTGATGCATTGGCTGACCAACCCACAGGTGCGCCGGCAGGCGCACGCTTTGAAATGGTCTACCTATCCTGAGGATCAATTACCATTGTGGGTTGCCGATCTCGATTGTGAAGCGCCACCGATTGTGAAAACGCTACTCAATCACGCTGCCGATCATGGCGTATTCGGTTATGGATTGGAGCCACCAGCATTTCGAGACGCCTGGGTGACCCATATTCACCGGGCCTACCAATGGAACATTGATCCAGATTGGATTGTCCCCATCGCGGGTGTCGTACCTGCCATGACCTATGGCCTGGAATGCTTCCCCGATCGACAACGTGTGCTGTCACCAAGTCCAGCCTACCCTTATTTTGCCGGTGTTCCAGAGCGCGCTCGACGGGCTCTGGAACGATATCCATTAGAGCATACAGATGCAGGGTTGGTACCCGATCTCTTGGCATTAGCCGGGCTTCTTGATCAGTCTCACAAGCCATCGGTCTTGCTGCTGTGTAACCCGCATAATCCGGGTGGGGCTGTGTACTCAAAACAGTGCCTTAACGACATCATCACCCTGGCAGTCGAGACCGAAACACCATTAATCTCCGACGAAATCTGGGCGGATCTTCGCTTGGATCCTGTACCGCATTATCCCCTCGGTCAGTTGGTGCCTGAGACACACCCCAGCTTGACCATTATGGCTGCCACAAAAACTTTCAATATCGCCGGGTTTTCAGCAGCCATCGCGATTGTCCCGCATGCTCCGACCCGGGAGCGACTGCTCGCCACCCAAATAGCCATGCCACATATCACTCCACTCGCCTTCGCGATGACCGCCGGATGTCTGCAAGAAGGGTGGGATTGGCATCGGATGCTGTTGGACGCATTACGGATCAATCGAGCGCGCGTCCAGATGTGGGCAAACGCACATCCGAATATCCGCGTGACAACAGGGCAAGCCACGTTTCTGGCTTGGATCGAAGCGCCCTTGACGGAGGCCGACTGGATAACAGGCCTTACCGACGCAAAAGTACGCCTATCCATGGGACGACCCTTTGGAGATGCCACTGCGGTCCGGTTGAATTACGGAACCTCACCGACCATCCTCGACGAGGCGTTAGGCCGCCTCTCCACTGTGCTGACTAATAGGGATTGCCCATGATTGAACTTCGCCCCCTTGGCCATACCGACATTCAAGTGTCATCGATCTGCTTGGGCACCATGACCTGGGGAGAACAAAATACCGAAGCGGAAGCGCATGCGCAGCTGGATTATGCGACCACACACGGCATTCAATTCATTGACACTGCAGAGCTGTATCCCGTTCCACCACGTCCGGAGACCCAGGGACGCACCGAGTCCTATTTGGGATCCTGGTTACGCCAACGCGGACATCGGGATGATTTGGTCATCGCCACCAAGGCGTGCGGACCAGGTGACTGGGTCCAGTATTTTCGGGGCGGTCCTCGACACACAGCAGCCTATCTCACCGCTGCAGTTGAGGATTCATTAGCGCGACTTCAAACGGACTACATCGATCTGTATCAGCTTCATTGGCCGGATCGCGCAACCAATTTCTTTGGTCAATTGGGGTATCGACATCGCGAAAGCTCTGAAACACCCATTGATGAGATTTTGGGTGCGTTAGACACCCTTGTTCGCAGTGGAAAAATTCGTGCAATTGGTCTGTCGAACGAGACTCCTTGGGGGGTGATGCGGTTTCTCGAGGTTGCACGTCATGCCCAACTACCCTTGGTCCAATCGATCCAAAATCCCTACTCGCTGTTAAATCGGACCTTTGAAATCGGTCTGGCTGAGATTGCACACCGTGAACGTGTGGGTCTATTGGCTTACTCACCACTCGCTTTTGGGGTGCTCACAGGGAAATATCGACATAATCAACGCCCCTCCAATGCCCGGCTCACACTCTTTACGCGATTTTCTCGATACAATAATCCAGAAGCGATTGTTGCCACCGAGGCCTATTGCGCACTCGCTGAGCAATCGGGAATGACGCCGACCGAGATGGCACTCGCGTTTGTCACCACTCGTCCATTCGTGACCTCCAACATCATTGGTGCGACCTCTCTTCAGCAATTGGCAGAAAATATCCAGACTCACAGTCGTGTCTTGCCAGAGTCGGTACTGACTGAGATTGAAGCCATCCACCAGCGTCAACCCAATCCTGCGCCATGACGCCGCATCGCAGTCTTCTGTTCCTGCCCGCCGACAATCCTAGGGCACTCACCAAGGCGAAAACATTGCCTGCGGATGCCTGCATTCTGGATCTCGAAGATGCAGTCGCTCCAGAACATAAAGATGCCGCACGCACAGCAGCCGTTGCTGCCATCCAAGCAGGTGGATTTGGTGATAAGCAAGTGGCAGTGCGGATTAATGGACTCCACACCGCGATTGCTGAGTCAGATATTGAGGCGTTATTAATAACACCTCCCCATGCAATCGTGGTCCCGAAAGCGGAACAGGCCGACGACCTGACCGCGCTCGGTGACCTGCTTGATGCGGCCTCAGTGCCGAACCATGTCGGCCTGTGGATCATGGCTGAAACGCCCACAGGTGTCCTCAATGCGCGGGCCCTCTGCGCAGCCCACTGGCGTATTCAAGCACTGCTCCTAGGGACCAGTGATCTCAGCCAAGCCTTACGGCTTCCGCCAGATCCTCAGCGCCTTGGACTGCAGACTGCCTTAGGGCTGTGCGTGCTTGCCGCGCGTGAAGCCAACATCGATGTGATTGATGGAGTCTCGTTAACTATCGGCGCCGATGCCGAGTTCGAAGCCGTCTGTCGCCAGGGGCGGCAGCTTGGGTTTGATGGTAAAACTCTGATTCATCCGAGCCAAATCGAGATTGCCAACCGAATTTTTCGCCCGACTGAAGCCGAGGTTGATGCCGCAAGACGGGTGCTCGCCGCCTGGGAGCGGGCACGGGAGCATGGTCAGGGAATTTGCGTATTGGATGGCCGCCTGATCGAATCTCTGCATATCACAGACGCTGAACGCACTGTGACGCTGGCGGAGGCCTGCGCAGGTCGATAGTAGAGCCAATGTTCTGGCCGACTCTAAATCGCAGCGTCAAGCCAACGCCGAACTGTCAGGATTAAAACGAGACCTCGGCGGGCGTGACATCGACCTGGACCACCAATTGATGCTGACTGCCACCTGTCATCAGCCCTTTGAGCGGGACAACATCCCCATAATCACGGCCCCACGCCAAAGTGATATGTCGCTCAGACGGTAAAATCCCGTTGGTCGGGTCAAAGTCGACCCAGCCCGCACCCGGCATAAACACCGAGACCCACGCATGGGACGCATCGGCCCCCATTAACTTGGGCATTCCAGGGGGCGGTTCAGTTTCCAAATATCCAGAGACATAGCGACACGCCAAGCCTTTCGCACGACACATGGAGAGCATCACATGCGCAAAATCCTGACACACACCACGTCGTTCGTTAAATGCAATCTCAACAGGCGTGTCCACATCGGTAAATTGTCCGTCGTACGTAAACTCTTCGAACATCCGACGGTTGAGATCGGTGAGCGCATCCAGGATTGGCCGTCCAGGGACGAGTGACTGGTCAGCATACTGATGCATCGCATCCGAGGCGGCTGGAATATAGGGGCTCGGCCGCAGAAAAACCTGCGTTTTCGCCGGCACTCCAGTGACCGCGTCCCACGCAATCTCAGGCGCAACAGAGGGTTTTGCTGCCCGGACCTCAACCACGGATTCCGCCACCACGGAAAGCTCTGAATGCAGTTCTTCAACCGCGAACTGAGATAGCCGATTGCCAAATACGTCCAATCGCTCAGTGACGATTTCAACAAAGGGTTGAATCACTAACCGAGAGGTCAACACCTGCTGGCTCAGGGTATCGCGGGGCTGCAAGCATGCGAGGTTATGACACAAACTCACGGGTTGCGTGTAACTGTATCGATTGAGATGCCGTATCCGATAGTTCATCGGCTGGCCTTTAAGAGCTGCTGCGGGACGTCTGCGTGACTAAAGTAAGCCAATGTAATCGCTTCGGACAACCCAGACAGTTGGTTCACCAGCCCCGTTAATTGCTCGAATAGCGGTTTCTTGGCAGCACCATAAGCCGTCATTAACTCGTCGACCTGGATCATCTGGACATGCGCATGTAGGCCAAATCCGAGCCGTTGTAATTGCGTTTTTCGTCCACCCAATTGCTGCACCGGCAAGGAGGCCACTTGACGCTCAATCCGTGAGGCGAGATAGCCAATGGCACGGGGCGTCTCCTCATCCAGCAACAACAAATCCAAGATCGCCACTGGGTGCAGCCGGGTCCGATACCGTCTCCGATAGGTCATGACGGTATCAGTGACCTCCAAAATCATCTCCCACTCATTCGCATGCTGCGGGGTTAATGTCTGATAGCCATAATGCAGTAAGACGAGCGTCCGACTCGCACGCTCAAGGTGCCGTCCAATATCCATGAACCGATTGGCAAAGGTGCGACTCATGGTGTCGTTATTCAATCCAGAAAATGAGGCCAGCTGCATCAGGACCGCTTCAATTTGATCCAACAGCCTTCCTGGATCATCCGTACGAATTTGGTTGGCCCGCGCAATTAACTGCTCCAGATTGACCAAGGCGCGCCATGCATCGTCACTCAAGTAGTCAGGCGTTGCCCGCGCGTTTCGCATAATGGCATCGACCAACTCAGAAAAAGACTGTGCGCCCCCAGGCGTAAAAAAGACACGATGGATTTCTGCAATTACCGAGGCAGGGACATCAGTCTCAACGGGTGTGAGATACCTCAGTAACCAAATACCTGCCTGCTGGCGATCTAACCGCACGTCAATCAGCCCCAGCAAGCACTCCCGCAGTACCCGTGTCAGGGAGTCACAGCGCTCGACATAGCGGCCCAACCAAAACATCGCATCCGCGACCCGTGATGGGGTCATCGATTGGTCATGGGAGCCTAAGACCGGCGCTTCCTTCTCAGCCAGAATACTGGCTTGGTTATCCGGCTCGGCGCCCATCACCCAGATGTCTTTATAGAGTTCTGGCATATTGGGACGTAACTGGGCCCAGCGGAAGTCGCGATTACAGGCGGCAAGCCCTCCCGGCATCACCTCAACTGTTCGATCCAACCCTTGCGCAGTGTAGAGTCGAACGACCCCATGGGCAGCAATTCGCTCAGTGCCTTGGGCAACTTGCGTCTCAGCAATCTGGACCGCTTCCCATGCCACCCATTGTGCTGGATCTGCCGCGATTCGTTGTTGTAAGGCAGCCTGTGCTTCGGCACTCAAATCAGCCACCACATAGGAGGGACCACTTGGAAACACACTGGCATGGCGGACCAAAATAGCAGGCCATATGGCCATCGCCTGAGCATGCTCTTCAGCATCACCAAGCCACCAGGCAGCAACCGAAGGCAACAGTAGGGTCTCACCCAGAAGTCGCTCACACAGCCGCTCGAAGCGCCCCATCCACAATGGAGAATCAATCACCCCAGCACCGGGAACGTTTGCCATGCGAACACGGCCTTGTCGCACCACTTCCATGAGACCCGGAGTCCCCTGCCGGCTAAATCCATGCATCTCAAGCGGATCCAAGTCATGGTCTGGCACACGCCGCATCACACCCGACACCGGACGTAACCCACTCAAGGTTTTCAGCATCAGACGGCCACCACGGACCGTCAGGTCATCCCCTTCGGCCAAGGTGAAATCAAGATAATTGGCCAAAAAGGCATGCTCAAAATACGAGTCACTCTGTTGCCCGGGCGACAGCAGAATAGAGAGTTCATCGGTATGAGACTCGTCTCGTAGCAGCCCACGCAAGGTTCGGAAAAATCCAGAGAGACGTTTTACGGATAGTTGCCGCAATAAATACCCCATCACTCGCGACATAATCATGCGTCGCTCAAGCGCGTAGCCAAGACCTGCTGGCGCCCGCGTCGAACAGCCCAAGACTCGCCACTGCCCATTCGCGTCGAGCAACAGGTCGTGGGCAAGAAATCCAATCCAGGGTGTCTTTAACTCAAGACCATGGCTTTGGATGACATATTCAGGGTTTGCAAACACAAGATTTGGCGGCAAAGTGCCATCCGCGAGCAACTGCCGAGGTCCATAGATATCCGCCAAAATCGCTTCAAACAGGCGAACCCGCTGAATCAGTCCCGCACTCAGCGTGGCAAAAGTGCCCTCATCCATCAAATACGGCACCACATCGAGGCGACCCTGTCGCAAGGCCTGTTGGCTCTGGGTATGCGCCTGATAGGTCATTCCATTTTCTTTCAGGCGACGCTCGACCTCATCAGCCCAGCGTGCTTGCTGCTGACCCTGATCAAAATCCAACGCGGCATAGAGGGTTTGCCACGCGATTTCGCTGGATTCTGGAAGTTGATCCTGCATCCGATCTTCTTGACCTGAAAAGACGCCAGTGTACCGAGGCGGCCTCAGAACGCATAGCGCCAGTCCATGCCAGAGGCACTAACGCCCAGTCAAGCAGCACTGATGCCCTGGGTATTCCTTGAATCAGGACCCTTTCAACCGCACAATCAGTAGCCGTTGAAGCATCACCTAGGCTGGTTGCCGCCTCCACCGGGACTGAGTGGTTGCAGGTTTAAATCCTGCTGTTCCGACCAAGGTCATGCAGTCCATTTCAGACAGATGGATCACACAGCCGTCCGTAGATAGAGGAAATACCTGTGTTCAATCAAGGCTCAATGCCGGAGTGCGACGGCTGATGCTGACCATTCGGCAGCTGGATCTCAGTTATCCAGGGTATCCGCCGTTAGCCACCATTGACTGGTCGATCGTCCGCGGCCAGCACGTTGCCCTGCTCGGCCGCTCCGGTGTTGGCAAATCAACGCTCTTAAAAGCACTGCTTGAGACACCGAAGCCCCCGCAGATTCAGTGTGAGACCACCCGGATTGCCTACATGGCCCAGTCACCAGTGCTTCTCCCGTGGCTCAGTGCGCGTGACAACGTCATGCTCGGCGCGCGATTGCGCGGGGAGCGATCCTCGGAAACCGCAGAAATCGCCGATGCGCTTCTTGATCGCGTTGGACTCTCGGGATTGGCAGCCCGTGCCGGTGGTCAGCTCAGTGGCGGCCAGAAAAGTCGCGTCGCGCTCGCACGATGTTTATTTGAAGAAGCGGAGTTGGTGCTTTTGGATGAACCCTTTGCAGGCTTGGATCGATCGACCCGCATTGACATGGCCGAACTGTGTCGAGAGCTCTTGGTCGACCAAACCGTGATTCTAGTCACCCACGATCCACGCGATGCAAGCGACTGGCTCGAGGCAGCCTGGGTATTGAGTGCACAGCAACTCAGCGGACCGCTCGATCTCCAAGCCTTTCAGGACGACCGCGAACTGATTCGGGCATTGGACGGTGCCCTATGATCCGTGTATTGCGGGGTTTGATCACCACTGCGATCCTTCTCACCCTATGGGCTGGAATCGTCTGGATCTTTGATCTTCCACATTACATCCTGCCCGGCCCAGAACGAGTCATATCCGTCTTATGGACCCGACCCGAGCTGTTTGTGCACCATGCACTGATCACTGCTGCTGAGATCAGCGCGGGGCTCGCGTTGGGGGGCATCTTTGGACTGGCGGTCGCCTGTCTCATTGCAGACTCGCCACGTCTGCAACGCTGGACAATGCCTGCACTTGTGATCAGTCAGGCGCTTCCGGTGTTTGCCTTGGCACCGATTCTGATGCTCTGGCTCGGCTATGGATTTGCATCAAAGTTGGCGATGACCACACTGATTGTCTTTTTTCCGGTGACTGCAGCCACACTCAGTGGATTCAGGGCGCTCCCCAGCAGTTGGTCAGATACCATCACAGCACTACGTGGACAGCGACTTAGGATTTTCTGGCAAGTCCGCTTCCCGCTCGCGCTCCCCTTTGCTGGTAGCGGTCTCCGAATTGCCGCCTCAGTGGCGCCAATTGGTGCGGTGGTTGGTGAATGGATGGGGTCCGCGGGCGGTCTTGGCTACCTCATGTTGCATGCCAATGGACGAGGGCAAACTGATGTGCTGTTTGCTGCCTTGGTCGTGCTGTGCGGCTTGGCCTTGCTCATCTGGGGCATCACGAATCATCTGACCCGGTCGCTCAATCGCTACCAAGCGTTTGATTAAGACAATGTGAGAGCGGTCGACGACCCGGCATCATCGATAAAATAAAAATACGAGGCACTGATCTGAGTGTGTAACTCAGACAATCCTTGCTGGACCCAATCCATGCTCTCCGTGAGCGTATCCGGTGTCATCCGATCAAGTGCCAGCCCATCAAGTCCCGCGATCAACCCCTGGACCAGCTTGGCATTGACCCGTTCATGCGGCAGTACCGCTAAATCGGCTAAAATTTGGATCAGTGAGGCTGTCATTGATTGCGGAAACTGACGATCTCTCAACACAAATTGCAAAATGCTTTCACCATGCAGGCGGTTACGGGTGCTGTGCCGATACAACTCATAGCCACCAATCGCCGTGAGCACATTTTGCCATCCTAACGCCTCATAACTGGCCCACTGCGCCGAGCCACTGGGGGCCATCTGCGTGACCCGCGGATCAATCATGCGTGACAGCATATCGACGTGTTCGATGCGATCACCCAATTGCAGAAACGCCCAGCCCAAATCACGGGCCATGTTGGACATCAGACAGCCGTGCCAAAGCCGGCAACCTGCAATCACTTGACGGAGTAATCGACTGCGTGCAGATCGATCCAAGGTCGACAGGCTCTGACGCTCAACCAGACCGTGTAATTCGTTTAAGCAGACCCACGCATCTTTTGGGATCAGATCGCGGGTGACGCGCGCATTTTCCCGCGCATAGGCGATTGAAGATCGGATCGAACTGGCGTTATGACGGTCCACCATCAACAGCCGCATCACTTCGGCCTCACCAACATCGCCTAATTCGCTCTCTGGATCAAAGACCAGCATGAGAGATTCCCAGTCATAAGGAATGGTGGTCGGTAAATCTAAAATCGTATCAAAGGCTGCAGTGGCAAGCCGCGCAGTGGCTTCAGCGCGCTCCACATAGCGTGATAGCCAATACAGGTGTTCCGCGACTCGCGACAGCATCAGCGCGTTTCCTCATCAGCAATCACCCAAAAATCCTTACTGCCCCCGCCCTGTGATGAGTTCACTACCAAGGATCCCTCCACCAATGCCACCCTGCACAGACCACCGGTCGAGCACCATTGATCGGAGGACTGCAACACAAAGGGCCGCAAATCAACATGTCGCGGCGCTAAGTCACCCGCCTCAGTGACCGTTAAGGTGGTCGACAATGACAGTGTCGGCTGGGCAATCCACACCCTGGGGTTTTCCAGGATCTCGGCGCGCCGAGCCACCAATTGTTCGGCTGTCGAATGCGGGCCGACTAAAATTCCGTAGCCACCCGATGCGTCTGCTGGTTTGACCACCAACTCCGCCAAATGATCCAACACATAGGCACGCTGTTCTGGATCGGAACACAAATACGTGGGTACATTCGCTAAGATCGGCTCCTCTCCCATAAAATATCTAATAATTTCAGGAACATATGAATACAATACTTTATCATCAGCCACTCCAGACCCGGGAGCATTAGCAATGGCTACCTTGCCCTCTCGCCAGGCGCGCATCAAACCAGGCACACCGAGTTGCGATTCCGGATTCAGCACGAGTGGATCTAAAAATGTGTCATCGATCCGCCGATAAATCACGTCGACCCGATGGACACCCTGCACAGTCTTCATATACACACAGTGATCAGAATCCACGAACAGATCCGATCCCTGCACTAACTCGGCACCGAGTTGTTGTGCCAGATAGCTGTGCTCGAAGTAGGCCGAGTTGAAAATCCCGGGCGTCAAGACCACGATGACTGGCGAATCAACCGGTCGCGGCGAGAGCGCATTGAGCATGTCTAATAAATCGGATGCGTATCGACTCACCGGTCGGATTTCATGATTTTGGAACAGCTCTGGGTAGACTTGCTTCATCACTGATCGATTTTCGAGCATGTAAGACACGCCACTTGGGACTCGAAGATTGTCCTCCAAGACAAATAGCTGTCCATGATGGTCACGGACTAAATCGGACCCACAAATATGTGCCCAAGTCTCAAAAGGTGGTCGTACACCTTGTGCGAGTGCGATGTAGTGGGGCGAGTTGTACACCAGCTCGCGAGGCACAATCCCATCACGCAAGCACGCTTGTTCGTTGTAAATATCATTCAAGAAATAGTTCAGGGCTTTTAGACGCTGCTTCAACCCACGCTCCGTCTCGCGCCATTCACTCTCGCGCATCAGGCGAGGCACCAAATCTAACGGCCATGAGCGATCGATATTGGTCGCGTCCGAATACACCGTAAATGAAATCCCTTGGCTCTTAATGGCTGCCTCGAGGGCTTGATGGCGGGCGGAGAGGACTTCAGGCGACAATTGCCTCAAAAAATCAATCAGGCGTTCAGCACCTGGACGGGGCGATCCGTCATCGCGAATGAGTTCATCAAAAATTTGGCCTGAGCGAATCGCGTCAGTGACTTGGATCACAATCCATTTGCCTTACATAGGTTCCTGCAGGTAGTTTCAGACCGGCCACCACCGGATGCAAGTACAAAGAGGTTTTTATGCGCGCGATCGTTTCCCCCGCGAAATCACTCAACACCGCGTTAGAGCATGCCCATCCAGCCACCAGTCAGCCGCGATTTCTCGCCGAGGCAGATCAGCTGGTACAGCAGATGCGTGCCTATGATCCCGCGGGTCTCGCAAAATTAATGCATCTGTCAGATCCATTGGCTGCGTTAAATGTCGCGCGATTTGAGCAGTGGCAAGCCGATCACACTGACCCCTCGCTATTGCCAGCGGTGTTTGCCTTCAACGGCGATGTGTATCAGGGTCTTGAGGTGCAGTCATTGAGCATCGACCACGTGCAGGCAGTCAATACCCGCATTCGGATCCTCTCTGGACTCTACGGACTGTTGCGTCCGCTGGATGCATTCCGGCCCTATCGGCTGGAGATGGGCACAAAAATCCAAGTGCAGTCAGCAGCGTCACTGGCAGGATTTTGGCGCCCCAAAGTGACCGCCGAGCTCAATGCCGAGCTTGATGGTGCGCCGCTCGTCAACTTGGCCAGCCAAGAGTATGCAGACGCCGTGGATTTTAAGCAGATTCAGTCGCCAATCATCACCCCGGTCTTTCAGGATTGGAAAAATGGTCAATTCAAAATCATCAGTTTCTATGCCAAACGGGCACGTGGACTAATGGCACGGTTTATTGCCCTCCACGCCCCACAGGCTGAACCTGACTTATTCGAGTTCAACCTCGGCGGCTATCAATACAATGCGGACCTGTCCAAGCCAAACAAGCCGGTGTTCACGCGGAACCCAGACGCATGATGACAGGTCCCGATGGCCTCATTGCGCCCTGGCTCGAGGTCGTCGCCCCACGCACGTTAGTGGTGATTGGCCCGACACTGCCGCTGGTTGAAAACTACCAATCAACCCATGCGGTCGATGTGGTTCAATTATCGCCTGACCCGCATGCCTTAACCCATCACAGCATGCGCTACGAAGCCGTCTTAATTAGCCAGGTGATCGAGACCGAGGACGATCTAGTCCTGCCTGGGATTGCCCGTAATCAGCTGGCCCCACAGGTGTTTGTGTTGATCCGCCCCGCAGTCATCGCCCCCTCCGCACTGTTCGGCTTGGGCTATGTGCGACATAGCGAAACACATGATCGAGAGGGGCCGCTCTTGAGTTTCTGTTACACACTCGCCACCTATAACCACACGCGTGCTTGGAACAATCCAAAATTCTGGGCAAATCCTGAACAATGGAATAAACACTGGTGGTGACATGCGCAGACAGATGGGATGGCTTTGGTGGCTGGTTGCAAGTGTTGCAGTCGCGGATGTCGTTGCCCCCGACTTTAGTGATCGAAGCTACCGCGCACTGACGTTAGACAATCAATTAAAGGTACTCCTGATCAGCGATCCAACGTCTGACCGGGCTGCTGCCTCAATGGATGTCGCGGTTGGCAGCAATCATGATCCTCAGGAGTATCCTGGACTCGCGCATTTTCTAGAGCATATGTTATTTCTCGGCACCGATCTGTTTCCCGAGGCGGGCGAGTATCAGCAATACATCAGTGCATCTGGTGGATCACACAACGCCTTTACTGCGCCGGAGAACACCAACTATTTCTTTGATGTCCAACCCAATGCCCTGCCGGGGGCCTTGGATCGCTTCAGCCGATTCTTTGTCGCGCCCCGCTTTGATCCGACCTATGTCCGACGGGAAGTCAACGCGGTTCATTCCGAATATCAATCCAAGTTACAAAATGAAGGCAATCGGAGTTTTGCGGTCACTAAAGAGGGCCTAAACCCCGCCCATCCATTCCAAGGATTTCATTCGGGTAATCTGGAAACGCTCGATCAACTTGGCCTCGTGGAGGCGGTGACAACATTTTATCAAGCGATGTACTCAGCCGATCGAATGGCTTTGGCGGTCTTATCATCCGATTCCTTGGATACCCTCGAATCACTGGTTCGTGATCGCTTCAGCAACATTACAAACAATCAGTTGGGCCCAATTCGCACACTTGAGCCACTCCTAGATCGAACCATGCTTCCCCTCGAAGTACGGTCACAACCGATTGGTACCAGCCGCCGTCTCTCACTGCTCTGGCCCGTACCGGCCAGTGAGGCGCATCAGGGTTCAAAACCCATGACCTACTTGGGTCACCTGATCGGGCATGAAGGTCCGGGTAGTCTCTTTGACATCCTGAAGTCCAAGGGCTGGATCAATGGCTTGAGTGCGGGCCCAAGCCTCGCGATGCGCGATAGCGAGTTATTCGGAATGAGTGTGAGCATCACCGAAGAAGGCTATCGGCAACGTGATGCCATCATTGAGGCGTTGTTTGCCCAACTTCATCAAATAGAGCGCGAAGGCATCGCACCATGGCGGTTTACCGAACTACAGCAGGTCACCGAAGCGAACTTCCGGTTTGCTGAAGACGCCTCAGCGCAGGGCACAGTGACCACATTGTCTGAGGCAATGCAGACCACGCCAATTCGGGAGCTATGGACCCGTGATCGTCTGCTCACACGCTTTGATCCGGACCTGGTGATGGATTACCTGTCGTGGCTCACGCCAGAGAATCTGTATCTTCGGGTGACGGCTCCCGAAGCGCTAACAGATCAGGTCACGCAGTACTACCCGACGCCCTTTGGCAAAGAGCGTATCCAAGACAATCGACTGCAAGCCTGGCAGCGTGCTCGACACGGAGAGGCTCCAACGATTGGGCAATTGCCCGCGCCCAATCCCTTTATCGCAACGACCTTCACGCGGTTGGTCCCAAGCGATCGTCCCGAAGGCGTGGTCATCCCGACGCGGGTGATTGAACAGCCTGGCATCGTTGCCTATGCACTCTCTGAAACCCGCTTCGGACAGCCTCGCTCTGACCTCTATATTCGGCTTCGTACCCCGCTTGCGTCACAAGATGCCGACAGCAAAGTGATGGCTGATCTGTTGGCCGATTATCTGAACGACCGACTCAGTGCGATGACCTATGATGCCGCCATTGCGGGCGCATCGTTAGGGGTGCAGTCCACGCAATCGGGCTTTACACTCCAAGCCTCCGGCTATCACGATGGCGTCATGCGTTTGGTCCCTAACGTCCTAGAGACCTTACCTCCACCGCTGATCGATGCAGGCACCTTTGCACGGCTTAAAGCCCGACAATTGGATCGTCTGTCCGCCTACGATAAGCAACGGCCGGTCAACCGATTATTGAGCGAGTTGACCGTTACCCTCATGCCGCGCGAATTTCTGGAAGCAGACCGATTGGCCGCGATCGTCGCATTGGATCGAGAGACGTTTCATGAATATCAAAAGGCCGTCTTTACCGGTCTGGTTGCAGAAGCATTCCTACATGCACCGCTGACCCTGGCTGAATCGACGGGGTCCCTGAAGCGCTTGATTGCGAAGCTGCCAATTGATCCAGATGGTGCTGGTATTGAACTCTCAACCGGCTTATGGCCAGAGGGCGCGCAAACTGAATTCCGCTACAACCATCCAGATCACGCCTCAGTCTTGGCTTTTGTGATCGATGATGACAGTGCGTCCGCTCGCCTCAAAGCACAACTGCTCGCCAATTTGATCGAGGCGCCCTTTTACACCCAACTACGTACTGAGAAGCAGTTGGGATATCTGACCTTCGCGATGGCTTTTCCTGTGCTCAATCGGCCTATTCTTGCGGGGGCAGTGCAGTCTCCAAATGTAGAGGCGACTGTTCTAGCCGCGGAGATCAAGGGATTTTTCAGAGGGTTTCGGGAAACCCTCGCACAACTCGACCCGGAGACCTTTAATCGGGCAAAAGCGGTGTTGAAAGAAGAGCTTGAATCTCCTTGGCAAACCCAATCCGATTTATCCAGCGCGCTTTGGGGTACGATCGGACTGCGTCGTTCGTTCGACGAGCGGACGGAACGTCTTGCCGAACTTGATGCGTTGTCACGTGAGGATCTACTGGTGTTCTATGATGCCCTACTGAGTCAAGGCGGTCTTACACTGGTTGCATCACCGACTCAGTCGCCGTAATCAGCCCCAAGGCAAACACCAAAGCGCCATGGCGGTCGAATTGACGATCCGCCTCCGGCACTTCATCAAGTACGCCCACATGGGCTAAAGAACGCAACAAGGGTTCACTCAAGCCTGCGAGTAAGACCCGACGACCACGCTCTTTGGCATCATCAATCATCTCGCTTAAAGTCAGCCCTGCTGACAGATCGACATGCGCGACCTCAGTAAAGTCGACAATCAGCACCTGATAATCCGAGACACTGGAAAAACGTCGCGCGATCCCACGAGACAAGCCATAGCTCATGAACCCGTTGAGCTTATATAGAAGCACGCGTTGATTAGCGTCAGCGAGCAAGGCCTCCTCATCCGCCGATAAATTAGGAATATCTTGCGCACTCCGCCCAATGGACATTGTGGTTAATTGATGTTCGCTAAATCGGTACAAGGTCTCCAAATTTGCGATAAAGACCCCAATCGCCACCGCAGTAATCAAATCTACGAAGACCGTGACACACAGCACCAAGATCATCAGACCAGCTGAAAACGGGGGTGTTTTGTGGAGCCTTCGAAGAAAACGCCAATCGATGATATCAAGCCCCACCTTCAACAAAATCCCAGCAAGTACTGCCAGCGGAATTTGTTCTCCCAAGGGTGCAGCACCCAGCATCAGCGTAGCCAGTACCACACTATGCAACATGCCACTGACTCTGGTGCGGCCTCCCAACCGAATGTTCACCAAGGTCCGCATGGTTGCTCCAGCCCCCGGCAAACCACCAATCAATCCCGCCACAATATTCCCCAAACCCTGCCCTCGCAGCTCACGATCTGAGTCGTGCTGCGTCCGAGTGAGGTTATCTGCAACAAGCGAGGTAAGCAGCGAATCAATCGCACCAAGTGCGGCTAGTAGACAAGCGGACCCGAGCATTTGCGGAAAGTACTCGAGTGAAATCTGGGGCCAAATGATACTGGGGAGCCCACGAGGGATTTCGCCAATACGCGGCACCTCAGAAAAATCTGCCCCTAACGAGAGCGCCGAGAGTCCAATCAGGGCCATCAAGGGTGGGGGCAATACTTGAAATCGTTTCGGCCATAAGAACAAGGCCGCAAGTGTTGAGCCGCCTAAAATAAACGCCGGGATTGACAAGGAACGAAAGGCCTCTGGCAACGCAGCAAGAGCCTCGAGTGGATTTGATTGGGAAGCCACCCCGAGTAAGGGAGCCATCTGCAACGAGATGATAATAACCCCAATGCCTGTCATGAATCCGCTCACGACGGGGAATGGCACCATCACAAAATACCGACCGAGTCGGAGTTGACCCGCGATGATTTGTAGGATGCCGGCCATACTGACCACAGTGAACGCAATGGCCAGTCCCTGATCAGGATCCAGCGCAATGGTCTCCGTCAGAATCACCGCCATCACCACCGTCATTGGCCCAGTGGGTCCAGAGACCTGCGAAGGAGTTCCACCGAATAAGGCGGCAAAAAATCCGACAGCAATGGCCCCATACAGGCCAGCCGCCGCCCCAGCACCAGATGCCACACCAAAGGCCAACGCCAACGGAAGAGCCACAACTGCCGCTGTGACACCACCAAAGAAGTCTCCTCGACTGATCATCTCTATCCTTATCAGACCGAATGATTAGATTAACGGCTGATTGTCCAACCAAATCGCGTACGCCTGCAATTGGTCTAACTGATGAGTCGCAAGTGCGTTTGACTCAGAGAGCGCCTCGAGTTCTCGATGGATTGACGCCAAGGTCACACCCGGCGACTCAGTGGCGAGAAGTTTCTGCCGACGCGTCCGTTGCCATTGACGCCATTCCCCTTGGCTTAAGCTCTGCGGAAAGTTCCGTGCACGATAGCGAAACACCAGTTCCGGAAGACGCGGATCATTGAAGTGAGGCATCCAAGTGCTGAGCGCTTGAGGATCCATGTGCGGGCACGACGCCAAGATCTGGCGATCAGAGTCTGGAAAAAATCCCCCCGAATAGAGCAATTGATCAACATCCAGAGGCAGGTCTGTGGTGAGATCGGGCCGAAAGGCATCAAGCGTCATCGCATACAACTCACGAAATGCAGCGCTTGATTGCACGGCATGCCACTGCCCTAGATGGGTTGCCTCAAGATCAACCTGATGACTCTCAGGGAGACGGACCTCCGGGTCTGACAATATCTTAGATCGTGGCCACAGCATGGGCTGGCTATTCGCTCGAATCATGCTGACTCCCGCCTGTGACAGGATCCGTCGACGGGTCGTCAGATTCTCTTTGGACGTTGCCTGCTCAGCGACTAAGGCAGATACCATGGCAGGATCGTGACGCAGATCAAAGGCGATAAAGTCACCATCTGGGCCCAAACGAAATGGAATCCACAGCGCTCGCAAATACCCACGTGTAAGCCCTGCGAAACTGGTGACCTCATACACCCCCTCCTCACGTCCATGGGCTCTAATCAGTGCAATCACTGTCTGTTTATCAATTAAGGCCATGGCTTCCTGGAAGAGATCCGGATCGTACTTCGCAAGCTGTGCCGCCAAGCGGGCGGTCACGGTGACATCAGATGCCGCATCATGGGCACGCAACCCACGATCTAAGTCATTCACAGGACCGAGCCGATCCAACCGAAAGCGCGGTGTTCCATCAGCATCTTCGGGCCAACGGATAGCGCCAGAGCGCAGTGCATAGAAGGTCAAGACCACTGGATACAAATCAAAGCGTCCACGACCCTCGGCAAATTGCCAGCGGTATGGATCCCGTAAACTTCGATACAACACGTGCTGTGTGAAACGATCATCAAAGCGACGATTGTTGTACCCGGCAACCCACGTGCGAGGACTGATCAGCAGGTCCAAGGACGCGGCGAGCTCGGCCTCAGTGATTCCGAGCTTTTGATGGCGCTCAGGTAAAATCTGGTGCACCAAAAGTGCCCCTGGACTGGGCAAGACATCATCCGGCAACCGAACGAACTGCGAACTGGCCTCATCACTGGATTCGCAGGACAAAGACGTCCGCAACCAACCCATCTGGATCGGTCGATCTAAACTCGGGTCACGGCCACTGGTTTCATAGTCGTACCAGAGCAGTGTGTGCTGTGTCTCGATCACCATCCCATCTGCTCGTTTTCCATGGATTTCCCAAGAATGTTACTTGACGACACACCCTTCGATCAGTAGAGTGCGTCCCTCGATTGCGGGGTGGAGCAGCCTGGTAGCTCGTCGGGCTCATAACCCGAAGGTCAGAGGTTCAAATCCTCTCCCCGCTACCATCATTATAAAGGGTAGATCTGGTAGAAGCAGGTCTGCCCTTTTTTATGGACGCCTAACGTGCCTCGGTGACCGTCTGATCTAGCGCCTGTAACAGGTGCAATAACTCAGCAGTCACGGCCTCACCCTGAGCCGCCACCATCTCCGCATAGGGTCTGATTTCGCAGCGCTCAGGCAAAGGGTCTCCTGTTTCCAACACCTCGTGCAAACGCCCAATACAGATGAACTGTAGCCACTGCGCCAGGGTCAACTGGTCGCAACAAAATGGAACAACACTCTCAAGTGCCGCTCGTGATGGACGCTCATCGGACCACTGCCCGGTGCGACGGAGATAGTGCTCTAACTCTCCAAGCACCCGCTGAACGTCTGACCGTTCAGCCACGCATACCTCGCTCTAATTCCGCATGAAGCGCTTGAAATGCATGAGTCAAGCGATGGTTTGGATGAGAAAATACCAGTGGCTTCGACAATTCATGTGACTCACGCATGACCACGCTCGGTGGTAACAGGGTCTCTGTCACCGGATAGCCGTCAGCCACAAGCGACGCGATCAAAGTTCTTGGCAGACTCGCACGTGCCGGCACCTGATTCGGGATGACTGCGGCGAGACGAAGGCTCGGATTATGATCTGCCCGAATCTCATCAAAATTCATCGTCAATTGATGCAGAGCATGGACCGCAAAACGATCACAATCAAAGGGTACTAAGACGTCATCAGCAGCGATCAGTGCAGAGCGAGAGAAAAAATTAAGGGCTGGCGGCGTATCCAAATAGATCCGATCAAACTGACCTAAAAGCGTGTCGAGTGCTTCACGCAATTTATACATCTTGTATCGACTTTCGAGCTTGTGCTCGAGTTCTAAAAGTCCAGGACCAGACGGCATGATGCTCAGTCCTGCAAAGTGCGTCTCATGAATCAGCGTCGCCAGGGGTTCACGTGCATATAAATTAAGTTGGTTCTGGAAAAACACTTCCGTCCCTGGTCGGGCCGCGTGCGCTCCCATGACATATTGCGACGCGTTGCCTTGCACGTCTAAATCAATCAGTAACGTCTTCAAGCCCTGCTGAGCACTCACGGCCGCAAGGTTCACTGCAATACTGGATTTCCCAACGCCCCCTTTTTGATTAAAGACGACGCGACGGATCATCCACCTTCTCCGCGGCCAAGGCTTTGTACCTGACGATCCATATCGATCAATCGTTGCGTCAGTTGCTTCCGGGTCGCATCAACTGACTCCAGCAGTGTCTGCTGAGCACGCTGCTCTTGTAGCAAACGATCGACCTGCTCAGTGAGTACATCGATCGTGAGAAGTGCCGGATCGGGCTCAGCAAGTGCAGTGACGCGTTGATCCAACCGATCGATTGTGAGCTCCAAGCGTGTGATCGCCTCGAGCTGCTGTTGCACCAGTTGCAATTCCCGCTGGAGTCGGGCGTCACTCAAGGTCGCCTCAGTCAATTGCCGTTCCAGGGTATCGACACGGGACTGGGCGGCAATCACCTCTGTAATCCGATCCTGCTCTGTGAGCAGCTCATTTCGGATCAAGCCAATCGAGTCAGTCAATGCGGTTTGTGCTTGGGCCAATAGCTCTTGAGCGCCCGCCAATCCACCAATCTCTGATGCGAAGCGGGACTCTAAACCTGATTGTGTACCGCGTAGCGCACTGACATCTTGATTCGTTGCGTTCAGTGCTGTTTGCAATGACTCATTGCGTGTTTGCAACCGTTTGATCGAGGTCTCAGTTTGAGTGACTGCACCTTTGACAGCGGTCAGTTCCGCGTTGAGCTTCTCAAGCGCACGATCGGCTTGACTGAGACGCAATCCAAACTCCTGCTTGATTCGCCCTTCTGCTGCGATCACAGCTTGTCGCGTTTGCTGATCAGACAATGCCAGCTCACCGGTGGCCATATTCTGGGTCTCGGTCACCAGCCGTAATTGTTCAGACAGTGCCTTGGCCTGCTCGCGCGCAGAGCGAAGCTCAGCTTGATACTGTCCACCCTCTTGCAGGGCAAATAGACCGATCCCGGTCGAGATACTCAAACTGACTAGGGTAAAGACCCAGAGAATCCATGGGGTACGCGTTTTCGCAACTGCCTCAGTACGCGGTCGAGTTGAGGTATGCGCGGTCGCGGTTTGCTCTGGCGCCGACGCCATCGATACATTGTAGTCATCGGATAAACGGGGTTCTTTGCGGGTCATAGGTCTTCCAATCTGTTCCCTTAGTGTACCTAATCACTCATTCATATGGCCAAGCTTCCGATTAAAACGTTGATCTTTCCAAACCGGGCCCCAAACTAGGCAAAGACGACTGACCCGATCGGAGGATACTATGGCGTTCGAACTGCCCTCTCTGCCTTATGCGAAGAATGCATTGGCACCGCACATTTCTGAAGAGACTCTCGAGTTTCATTATGGCAAGCATCATAAAACCTACGTGGATAACCTCAATAATTTAGTGCCCGGCACAGAGTATGAAGGGAAGAGCTTAGAAGACATTATCACCAGTTCGTCTGGCGGGATCTTCAACAACGCGGCGCAGGTTTGGAATCACACCTTTTACTGGCATTGCCTCTCACCCAATGGTGGCGGTGAACCGACTGGTGACCTTGCTGAGGCGATCAATGAAGCCTTTGGATCCTTTGAAAACTTCAAAGAAGAGTTTACCAAAACATCCGTCACAACCTTTGGATCCGGCTGGGGATGGCTAGTGAAGACGGCTGACGGGACACTCGGCCTTGCAAGCACAACGGGCGCCGGTAACCCGATGACTGACGGGAAGACACCGCTTTTGACGTGCGATGTTTGGGAGCATGCCTACTACATTGACTATCGCAATGCGCGTCCAGCGTATCTGAAAGCCTTTTGGGAATTAATCAATTGGGACTACGTCGCGGAACAATACGCGAACGCCTAACGCCTACTCCTATGAAAGCCAGCCCGGATCAGTTCAGCTGATCCGGGCTTTTTATTGCATTCATATTTTATTAGTGCAATATTATTGCAATACCGTTCATAGGAGCTTAATCCATGCGATACCTCGCAACCCTCATCTCAATCTCACTCATCGCACCAACCACCTTTGCAGTTGAGCGACGTGCCGCCGATGCTCACGTCCATGGCGCGAGCATGCTCAACATTGCGATCGATGGACCCTTGCTTGCGCTTGAATTCGAGGCACCCGGAATGGACCTTGTTGGCTTTGAGCATGCCCCAACAACGGATGCGCAACACCAACGTATTGACGACGCCATGGCTGCACTCAACGCGCCCGAGACGCTATTCGGTCTCCCCAATACTGCGCAGTGTGCGCGAACACAGACCACAGTGCACGGGCCAGAGCATGACGCAGAGCACACAGAAGCAAAGGGGCATGAACACGGAAAATCGCATGCGCATGATACCAAGCAAAAAGAGACCGAAAAGGACACTCATTCCGAGTTTCATGCAGTCTACCAATGGTCTTGCAAAGAGATGGGCGCTCTTAAGATGTTAACGCCGACATTATTTACCCGTTTTCCTGGGATGCAGACGATCACAGTCGAGTACGCAACACCCAACGGACAGGGTACGCTAGAGGTCACAGCAACAACCCCAGGTGTGCGCTTGCCTTGATTCTGCAAACACAGTCACTCAGTCATACGTTGTCAACGGGGGAGATTCTGGCGTTCCCCGATATCACCTTGGAGGTCGGTGAGCGTGTTGCGCTCGTCGGTCCATCAGGATCTGGGAAAACGACACTCCTGAATTTACTGACCGGAATCATCCCGATTCAAGCAGGCAGCGTGATCATGCTTAATCACGTCTTTGCAGCATTGAGCAGCCGAGAACTGGATCACATCCGCGCAACGCATATTGGGCTTCTCTTTCAAACGCTCAATTTACTCCCCTATTTGGATGCCGCGACGAACGTCGCTTTAGGGGTGCGTTTCTCCGCAGCGCGACGCGCGCGGGTTAAGCACCTCTCACGTGACATTGAGGCGCTCTTTCAAGCCCTAGGACTCGGCCTCGAGCTTCTCTCCAGACCCGTGAACCAACTCAGTACTGGCCAGCAACAACGGGTCGCCGCAGCCAGAGCATTGCTGGGTGGTCCGGAGTTAATCATTGCTGACGAGCCGACCTCCGCTTTAGATCCAGTCTCCGGCCAACGCTTTTTAGATGCTCTTTTTTCGTCGATGGACCGGGACCGACAAGCTGCTCTTGTAGTAACCCATGATCCACAGGTTGCAAAGGCCTTTGATCGACAGATCGTACTGCACGCCCAAGGAGAGCATCGATGTTCAGTCTAGCGCTCAATTCTCTGCGCTTTCGCGCACTGCCGGTAAGCTTGATCATCGTCTCCCTGACACTTGGGTTGTCGCTCATCTTGATCGTCGATCGCATTCAGGAAGGAACTCGGCGTGGCTTCGAGCAGACTCTATCCGGTGTGGACTTAATCATTGGACCGCGAAGTGGCGATCTGCAAATGCTGCTCTATACGGTGTTTCACCTGGGGAATGCGACCAATAACGTCACCAGTCAATCGATCGATGCAATCGCCAAGAATCCAAATATCGAATGGATCGTCCCCATTGCCTTAGGCGACAGCCATCGAGGCTATCGTGTGGTTGCAACGGATCCTCATTATTTTGAATATATTCGCGGGGCCGGTGGAGCCCCACTGCGCTTTGCGATAGGAACACCTCTCGATGCGCTCAATGACGTGGTGCTCGGCGCCACCGTCGCACGACGATTGGGATATACCCTTGGAGATTCACTGTTTCTGGCGCATGGCAGCAGCCCAATGGGCGCGGTACATGACGATTACGCATTTAAAGTGACAGGGATCCTTGAGCCCACTGGGACACCGACCGATCAAGCGGTTTTCATCCGGCTTGAAGGATTCTCATTGCTCCACCTTGGCTGGCAATCTGGATCCCGTCTATTTCGGACTGATCGCATTCTTGCCGCTAACCCAAGCCTTGGCGATCTTCGTCCTCGAGACGTCACCGCCGCCTTTGTTGGGGTTAAAAGTCGACTACAAGTCTTTCAATTACAACGCGCGATCAACGAGTATCCAGAGGAGGCGCTAAGTGGCGTATTACCCGGTGTCGCACTCGGTCAACTGTGGTCATTGCTTGGAACGGCCGATCGGGCGTTTAACCTATTAGCGTGGATTATCTTGGGTGTTGCCGTCATCTCGATGATGACCATGACCGTGACAAGCTTGGAGTCTCGCCACCGAGAGATGAGTATTCTTCGCGCTGTTGGCGCCTCACCAACCTATCTTGGCGGTCTCCTATTAGCTGAAGCGGCCCTGATCGGCTTGGCAGCCTCAATCTGCGCAACCGTCATCGTCGGGATAGCCAGCCTATGGGCACGCCCTTGGCTAGAAACCACTCTTGGCATTTCGCCTGAATTAAGTTGGATGGCGGGGAACGATTGGCTCACACTTGGCGGCGTGATCTTCGCTGGGATATTGAGTGCACTGATCCCCGCGTTCTTGTTGTATCGTTCAACTCTGCAATATGGCCTGACGGAGCGACGCGCATGACTGCAATCCGCACACTTGTCGCGATTGTGATACTGGCAACCGCGAGCATCGGGCAAGCGGCCATCACCCCAACCGATGCTGATTTAGCACGCTGGGGGAGTAATTGGGACCGACTGATTCCCGAGGGAGCCTACGACTTTATCCCCGATAACTTTACCTTCGATCTGATGTTTGATCCGACTTTTCAGTCCAAGTTGGACGAAGCGAATCTCAAACTCAACGCGACTATCGAAGGTGTGACACTGGATTTGGCCGGATTTATGGTGCCACTCGAGACCGCCAACGGATTGGTCCAATCCTTTTTACTGGTTCCTGAAGCAGGCCAATGCGTCCACGTTCCCCCACCCCCTTTGAATCAAACCATCTTTGTCGATGCCTCCAGCGCTCCGGTCCCCCTGCGCGATCTGTATCAACCCATTCAGGTCAAAGGACGCGTCTCGGTCGGACGGGCGCAACATGAAATTGCAGAAAGTGGCTACGTGATGATTCCTAATATCGTCGAAACCATTGATCTCGGTGACGATTTAGTCCCGGTGGTTCCAGGAGCCGACGGTGATCGATAAGGAGCAACTGGCGATTCGTTGTCTGGCTGCGCACAAAAACCTCACTCCGCAGCGCATGCAGATCCTCGAGGGACTCAGCAGACAACATGAACCCTGCTCTGCCTACGCTCTCAAAGATGTGCTCGCGACCCAAGGGCATCGATATAACATCAGTACGGTATATCGGGTGCTCGAGTTTTGGGAAGCCTTGCAAGTCGTTCACAAGCTGACATCCAACAATACCTATGTCCTTTGTCAGGATGAGCATGCCGAACATGTGCACGTCATTCGGCATTGCCAGCAATGTGCAACGACGCACGAGGATTGCCAAACCTCACAAGCCTTAAAGCTCCCGCAAACGCTGCAGAGTGATGGCTTCCAAGCGGATCCAAATCAAGTCATCGAGCTGACTGGGGTATGTCAACGCTGCCAAGACGACGGTGTGTGATGCGCTCACGTGCATGGTGATCAGCGAAACAGTCCGATCGTTAAACAATAAAAAACCCCGGACAGCAAGCTGACCGGGGTTTCGCAGGCGAAGGCCGATTACATCATGCCGCCCATGCCGCCCATGCCAGGATCCATTGCTGGACCTGACTGCTTATCTTCTTTAACTTCTGTGATCATGCACTCAGTTGTGATCATCATGCCTGCCACAGAGGCCGCTGCCTGCAACGCAGAGCGAGTCACTTTGGCCGGATCAAGAATACCCATCTCGATCATGTCGCCGTACTCACCTGTTGCCGCATTGAAGCCGTAGCTCCCTGAGCCTTGCTTGACCTTATCGACCACTACTGACCCTTCGCCACCGGCGTTGGCAACGATTTGGCGCAAAGGCGCTTCCATCGCACGCTTCGCAATCGTGATACCCACGTTTTGCTCTTCGTTATCGCCCTTCAGATCAGAGATCGCTTGCAATGCACGAATCAGGGTCACGCCACCACCGGCGACAACACCTTCCTCAACTGCAGCTCGAGTCGAGTGCAGAGCATCTTCAACACGCGCCTTCTTCTCTTTCATTTCGACTTCAGAACCAGCGCCGACCTTGATCACAGCAACACCACCAGCCAGTTTGGCTTTGCGCTCTTGCAGCTTTTCACGATCGTAGTCTGAGGATGTTTCCTCAATCTGTGCTTCAATCTGCTTCACACGTGCCTTGATGTCATCCGCATTTCCGGCTCCATCAATGATCGTGGTGTTTTCCTTTGTAATCTGGATACGCTTTGCAGAACCAAGATCATCCAGTGTGGCTGTCTCAAGTGAAAGGCCAACTTCTTCTGAAATCACCGTCCCACCTGTGAGTACCGCGATATCCTGCAACATCGCTTTACGACGATCACCAAAGCCAGGTGCCTTCACACCACACACTTTCACGATGCCGCGCATGTTGTTAACAACCAAAGTTGCCAGCGCTTCGCCTTCAATGTCTTCAGCAACCAGCAATAAGGACTTGCCTGCTTTTGCGACGCCTTCCAGAATTGGAATCAATTCACGAATATTCGAAATTTTCTTATCGACCAATAACACCAGCGGTTCGTCGATCTCTGCAGACATGTTGTCTTGGTTGTTGATGAAATAAGGTGACAAGTAGCCACGATCGAACTGCATGCCCTCAACGACATCAAGTTCATCATCAAATCCAGAGCCTTCTTCAACAGTGATTACACCGTCTTTACCGACCTTCTCCATCGCATCAGCGATGATTTGACCAACGCCTGCATCCGAGTTCGCTGAAATCGTTCCGACCTGGGCAACTTCCTTGGAGTCTTCACATGGCTTCGCCATGCCACGAATACTTTCAACCGCAGCTTTCACTGCTTTGTCGATACCGCGCTTCAGATCCATTGGGTTCATGCCGGCAGCCACTGCCTTTAACCCTTCGTTCACGATTGACTGAGCCAATACAGTGGCTGTTGTCGTGCCATCACCCGCCACATCTGACGTCTGTGAAGCCACTTCTTTTACCATCTGGGCGCCCATATTCTCGAACTTATCAGACAGTTCGATTTCCTTGGCCACAGACACACCATCTTTCGTGACGGTCGGTGCACCAAATGATTTATCCAAAACCACGTTGCGACCCTTGGGTCCAAGCGTGACCTTGACGGCATCTGCAAGCACGTTCACACCAGCAAGCATGCGGGTGCGCGCAGAATCACCAAATTTAACGTCTTTTGCTGTCATAGTTTTCAAATCCTTTGTTCAGAGGTGCTTATTTCTCGATAACGCCTAACAGTTCTGATTCGTTAATAATCAGAAGCTCTTCGCCGTTGACTTTGATGGTGTTTGAGCCAGAGTACTGACCAAAGACGACGTGATCGCCGACCTTGACAGACACTGGACGCACCTCGCCATTGTCGAGGGGCTTACCAGCACCGACGGCAACAACTTCACCCTGATTTGGCTTTTCAGCAGCACTACCCGGTAAAACGATACCGCCGGCTGTCTTAGTTTCCTCTTCCATGCGACGTACGACGACGCGATCGTAGAGTGGACGAATGTTCATTTTCACTATTCTCCGCATTTAAATGAACCGATGGTCAATGACCTCTCATCGACCCACCCAATCCAATGAGTTGGAACGCTTTCCTTAGCTCACCTGTGGGGGGCATAACCGCCAGAGACATACCTGTCTCCAGGACTCCGCTGACAATGGAGTCACGTTTTCAGATTTCAACGGGAAAATTGATCTTAGCGATCATCTATTTGCTGATACTCGCCCTCGATGACTATTTTGCCTCGATAACGTTCGATGATCTGTCGCAATACCCATCGCCGTGTCGCCGGAATCAACAACAGAAAGCCCACAACATCGGTGACAAATCCGGGGGTCAAAAGCAACGCACCGCCCACGGCTAGCATCACCCCACTGACCAATTCGCCGGCTGGGATCCGGCCTTGATCCATCTTTGCCCGCGCACTCATCAGTGTCGATAACCCCTGACGTTTCAATAAGCTAAGACCAATCGTGGCGGTCAAAACCACCAAGCCGATGGTGGGTAATGCACCAATCTCACCACCCACTTGAATGAGAATCCACATTTCGACGATCGGAACAGCAATAAACAACAGTAAAGGCATACCAATCTCCAGTTCGTGCCACAGGATAACGCGTCCTTAAACTGTCACCAAAGTTTGGGTGGTTTTTTTTTGCACTGCACCTACACTAGCCCTATTGCGTTGCAACATTTTTATTCGAACCAGACAATGGATGGACACATGGACTTACAAAACAAGGTGATCGCAATCACAGGTGGTGGCCAGGGACTCGGCCGGGCAATGGCGGTGCGACTTGCAGCAAAGGGTGCACAACTGGCACTGATCGATATGAATACCGAGACCCTCAACGATACCAAAGCCCTCTGCGAGGCAGCTGGCGGAAGTGCGCAGTGTTTCCGTGCCAACGTAGCAAACGAAGAACAGGTCGACGAAACCTTTCAGATGATCGTCTCAGCGCTGGGACGTCTCGATGGGCTCGTCAACAATGCAGGCATTACCCGTGATGCGCTGTTCATCAAAGTCAAAGACGGTGTCATTGAGAAGCGGATGAGCTTTGAACACTGGCAACAAGTCATTGATGTCAATTTGACTGGCGTGTTTTTGTGCGCACGGGCAGCGGCAACGGAAATGATCAAGTTGGGTCAAGGGGGCTGCATCATCAATATCTCCTCCATCTCACGTCACGGTAATATGGGTCAGACCAACTACACCGCCACCAAAGCAGGCGTTGCAGCAATGGCGGTCACCTGGGCCAAGGAGCTTGCGAGCCAGAACATCCGCTGTGCAGCGATTGCGCCTGGCTACATCGGCACAGACATGGTCTTGACCATGAAGCCAGAGGCTTTAGATAAAATCGCATCAGGGATTCCGGCAAAGCGTTTAGGGACCCCAAACGAGATCGCGCATACTGTGGAATTCATTCTGGAGAATGACTACATCAACGGCCGTGTGATGGAAGTTGACGGCGGGCTCCGCATCTAACCCGAGCTTGCTTTTCCGGCCATGCCTTGCACAATGAAGCTTTGGCCGGACTTCACAGTGTTCAAAGACACCCTTGCCCCCTATCTGGATCGACGTATTGCATGGGTTTTCCTCATGGGATGCGCCAGTGGGTTCCCGTGGGTCCTGATTGGGTCTGCCATGAGCGGGTGGCTCAAAGATGCAGGGTTGACCCGCACAGCCATCGGGTTATTCGGCTCCATCTTTGCCGTCTATGCCATCAACTTTCTGTGGGCACCGTTAGTGGACCGAATCCGACTACCTGGTTTGTCCCGTTTTGGTCAGCGTAGAAGCTGGATTCTTCTGACCCAACTCATCATGCTGGGCGCGGTCTGCTTAACGGCCACTGTCGACCCAGCACAACGATTATGGCTCACGAGTCTGATCGCCCTCAGTATCGCCATTGCCTCATCAACCCAAGACATTGCCATCGATGCGTTTCGGATTGATCATTTCAGTCAGAGCCCAAAACAGCAGCTTCCCGCAGCGTCTGCCATGGCGGTGATCGGTTGGTGGACGGGATATTCCTTGCCTGGATATCTGGCTTTCTCGCAAGCGGATGTCATTGGTTGGGCGAATGTCTATTGGCTAATGGCACTGGTGCTGGTAGGACTGATTGCAGCCACTCTCATCGTACGGGAACCTCACACGGATCGAGATCGCCTGCAGGCTGATGCCGAAGCACGCTATCGATCGCACCTTCAATGGCAACGCACCTCTCGACTAGTGACCTGGCTGCTTGTCACGGTAGTTGAGCCCTTTGCAGAGTTTCTCAGACGCAACGGCACCCAAACAGCACTGTTGATTTTGCTATTTGTGTTCTTGTTTAAGATCGGCGAAGCATTTCTGGGTCGCATGTCGATTGTGTTTTACAAAGAGGTAGGATTTACCAACGCGGAAATTGCTGACTACACCAAGATGCTCGGATGGTTTGCGACAGTCGGCTTCACCCTGATTGGCAGCATGATCAATGTGCGACTGGGCGTCGTTCGTGGGCTTCTTCTCGGTGGGAGTGCCATGGCTGCCAGTAACTTGATGTTTGCTTGGATCGCTGTGGCTGGCCCACAAACCTGGCTGTTTGCAGCAACGATTATCGTCGATAATTTCACCACCGCCTTTTCGAGTGTGGCCTTTGTGAGCTTCCTGACCGCACTGTCAGGACAAGCCTTTTCAGCAACACAGTATGCACTGCTTGCCTCACTTGGAAACCTAGGTCGCACCACTCTTGCCGGTGCCAGTGGGTGGTTTGTCGATCTCACTGGCAGTTGGGTTCTATTTTTTATCGTGACAACCCTGATGGTCATTCCAGGCCTCATACTGCTCATCAAGATTCGAACGCGAATCGATGGATTAAAGGATCAATAAATGGGTAATCGACTCACCAAGCTATACACCAAGACAGGTGATGACGGGACAACAGGATTAGGGGATGGATCCCGTTGTGCCAAAGACAGTGCCCGCATTGAAGCGGTCGGCACGATCGACGAACTCAATTCATGGATGGGATTACTGATCGCGGAATGCCAGGATACTGAGGCACTTCGGGAACCCCTCACAGAGATTCAGCACCGATTATTTGATCTTGGCGGCGAACTGGCAGTACCGGGCTTTACACTGATCACCGAGGTAATGGTGACGGATCTCGAGATCCTATGTGATGCACTCAATCAATCCTTGCCCCCCCTTAAAGAGTTCATTTTGCCTGGTGGATCGCGGACAGCAGGAATAGCCCACATGGCGCGCGCAGTTGCACGTCGCGCAGAACGCACTCTGGTGACGTTGCACGCCAGTGAACCCTTAAATCCAGCATTACGTCACTACATTAATCGCCTTTCCGACGTGTTGTTTGTCGTCGCGCGAACACTGGCAAGACGGGACGGCGGCAGCGAGGTGTTTTGGCAATCAACGCGGACCCGTGCATAACACAGGTCCGCGATCGGCGTCATAACAATAAACGACGGATGTCACCCAAGACCTGGCTCATGACCGAGGTAAACCGTGCCCCGTCGCCACCATTGATGACACGATGATCGTACGAGAGCGATAACGGCAACATCATCCGTGGCAGGAACGCTTTGCCATCCCAAACTGGCTTGATAGAGGCCTTTGAGACGCCCAAGATTGCCGCCTGCGGAGAAGGGACAATGGGTGTGAAGGCAGTACCACCGATCGACCCAAGACTGGAAATTGTGAAACTTGCACCCTGCATTTCAGCGGGTTTCAGTTTCTTCGTCTTTGCCTTCTCGGCCAGCTCTACCGTCTCACGTGCAATATCCCATAGACCTTTTTGGTCCGCGTCACGAATGACTGGAACCATGAGTCCATCCGGGGTATCCACGGCAATACCAATATGTACGTAGCCTTTACGGATAATCTCGAGTGCCACCGGATCAATGGACGCATTGACTTGTGGAAGAGCACGTAATGCGTAGGCTGCCGCTTTGATCAGGAAAGGCATCGGTGTCAGTTTCACGCCAAGACGATCAGCATCCGCCTTCATCGACTTCCGGAACTCTTCAAGTTCGGTAATGTCCGCCTCGTCAAACTGCGTGACTGCTGGCACGTTCAACAAGCATCGAGTCATATTATCGGCTGTCAAAATATGAATCTTGGACATCTTGATTCGTTCGATGGGACCAAACGCTGCAAAGTCGGGCAATGTAATCGCAGGAATGCCAGCACCAGATGCAACCACAGGTGCAGCGGCCGTTGCTTGCGACAAAGCCTGTTTCACAAATTGATGCAAATCATCTTTGGTAATCCGACTCCGCGGGCCGGTGCCAGCCACACGCGCTAAATCAAGGCCCAGCTCACGCGCCAACGCGCGCACCGCAGGTCCAGCGTGAACGCCTGATGTGGTCACCGTTGCATCCGCAACGATGTCAGAGGCTCTCGCTGGTGCCGGTTCAATCGATGCCGCGGGTACCGCGGGTGTCACAGGAGCGGCCACCGCAGGTGCAGCCACAGCCGCTGGCGACGCGCCCTTCACAATCGCAATCGGATCTCCCTGCTTAACAGAGGCGCCCTCACCGATTGACAGCGCCATAATGGTTCCGGCAACTGGCGATGGAATCTCCATCGAGGCCTTATCCGATTCCAGCACAATCAAGGTGTCACCTTCGACAACCGTGTCGCCCACTGCGACCGCCACCTCAATCACAGTCACACCATCGGCCGACCCCGTATCCGGTACGACCACCGCTGTCTCTGTTGGTACAAGGGGTGCGCTGGCTGTTGGCATTGCTACAGGGGCCATGGGTGCGACAACCTCAGGTGCAGCTATTGGAGCCGACGCCGAGAGCCCAGCACCTGCTGCGGTCTCCAGCTCAGCGATGGGATCTCCCTGTTTGACAGAATCCCCTTCTTTAATCGCTAACGATTTCACCACCCCAGCCTTTGGCGATGGAATTTCCATCGAAGCTTTGTCGGACTCGAGTACGATCAAGGTATCTCCTTCTGCGACCAGATCTCCGACCGCAACAGCCACTTCGATCACGGTGATACCATCGGCCGAACCGGTATCTGGAACAACAATCGACTCGCGAGCAGAGGGTGCACTCGACGCAGCCAGCAGCGCCGGCTGGGGCGTGTCAGTCGGGGCGGCGACCGGAGCTTGGTTGGCTGGAGCCGGCGAGGCCTCTGCCGCAGGCGCCATCTCACAAATGGCGTCACCTTCGCTCACTTGGCTGCCTTCACGGACATGTAGTACGCCAATGACACCCGCTTGCTCAGCTGGAATTTCCATCGAAGCCTTATCTGATTCAAGGACAATCAAGGTATCGCCCACGGCGACAGAGTCACCAGGTTGTACTGCCACTTCGATCACAGTGACGCCGGAGGCGCCACCAATATCTGGAACACAAATCGTGGTCATGTCGGCCTCCTTACAGCGTCACAGGATCAGGACGATCCGGATTAATTCCAAGGTCAGTAATCGCCTTCTTCACCACAGCGGGCTTCAACAAGCCGTCATCACAGAGACCTTTCAAGGCAGCCACCGTAATGAATCGGCGATCGACCTCGAAATGCTCACGCAACTTTTTACGGGAGTCAGATCGACCAAATCCATCTGTCCCAAGTGTGAGATAGGTGGTTTTTCCAAGGAATGGACGAATCTGCTCGGCGAACAATTGCATGTGATCGGTCGCCGCAATAATCGGCGCTTGGCTGCCACCGAGAAGGTGTTCGACATGACTCACGCGGGGCTTCGCGCCAGGATGTAAGAGGTTCCAACGCGCGGCAGACTGCCCGTCACGACGTAACTCGTTGAAGCTGGTTGCGCTGTACACCTCTGTATCGACCCCATACTCAGCCAAGATCTCCACAGCGGCTTCAACTTCCCGGAGAATCGCTCCAGAACCCAATAAGCGTACTGTCAGTTTGCCAATCCCACTCGCAGGCTTCAGCAAGTACATGCCTTTAATAATGTGATCTTCAACACCCTCTGGCATGTCTGGATGCGCATAGTTCTCGTTCATCAGCGTGATGTAGTAGAAGACATTTTGATTGTCGTCATACATCTGCTTCAAACCGTGCTGGATAATCACGGCCACTTCATAAGAATAGGTCGGATCGTAGGCTCGCTGGTTGGGGACGGTCGAGGCAATCAAGTGGCTATGTCCATCCTGATGCTGCAATCCCTCGCCGTTCAGAGTCGTTCGCCCGGATGTCGCTCCCAGCAAAAACCCTTTCGCCTGAATATCGCCTGCCGCCCAGATCAAATCACCAACACGCTGATGCCCAAACATGGAGTAGTAAATGTAAAACGGAATCAGTGGTTGATTATGGTTCGCATAGGATGTGGCACAGGCCATCCAAGCAGCAAAAGCGCCAGACTCGTTAATGCCCTCTTCCAAAATCTGACCCGCTTTATCCTCGTGATAGGACAGGACCTGGTCAACATCGTGTGGGATGTACTTCTGGCCCTCAGTGGTATAAATCCCAAGTTGCCGGAACATTCCCTCCATACCAAAGGTACGTGCTTCATCGGGCACGATCGGAACGACGCGATGTCCGATCGTCTTATCTTTCACCAACGTCGATAAGATGCGGACAAAAGCCATGGTCGTCGAGACTTGTCGTTCACCAGTCCCCTTCAACTGCTGTTTGAACGCATCTAGGGACGGCATTCCTAAGGGTTCTTTCCACGGACGTCGTGCGGGCAAAAATCCACCCAAGGTCTGTCGCCGCTCGCGGAGATATTTGATCTCTGGGCTATCTGGACCTGGATTGTAGTAGGGTAAATCCGCCAATTCTTCGTCTTTTAATGGGATCCCAAACCGATCACGGAATAGTTTGAGGCTTTCCACATCCAGTTTTTTCACCTGATGTGCGGGGTTCGCAGACTCGGCCGACGCCCCCATACCGTAGCCCTTCACGGTTTGCGCGAGAATCACCGTCGGCTGGCCGGTGTGGTTGACCGCGGCATGATAGGCCGCATAAACCTTCAGAGGATCATGACCACCCCGATTGAGTTTATAGATGTCATCATCGGTCATATCGGAGACCATCTCGAGCAATTCAGGATATTGACCAAAGAAATGTTCGCGGGTGTAAGCACCGCCCTTTGCCTTACAGTTTTGCAGCTCTCCATCGACGACTTCGTCCATGACTTTCTGCATCAAACCCTTTTTATCTCGGGCAAACAGCGGATCCCATTGACGTCCCCACAGCACTTTAATGACATTCCAGCCCGCACCGCGGAACGCGCCCTCAAGCTCTTGTACAATCTTGGCATTGCCGCGTACCGGCCCATCCAGTCGCTGCAGGTTACAATTGATCACAAAAATAAGATTATCTAACCGCTCTCGGCCTGCCAGGCTGATGGCACCCAGAGATTCCGGCTCATCCATTTCGCCGTCACCCAAAAATGCCCATACCTTGCGATTCGGCTGCTCGCTTAAGCCACGGTTCAGCAGATACTTCATGACATGCGCTTGGTAAATCGATTGGATCGGCCCGAGCCCCATCGAAACTGTCGGGAACTGCCAGTAATCTGGCATCAGCCACGGATGGGGATAGGATGACAAGCCACCCCCATCAACCTCTCGCCGAAAACGGTCAAGTTCAGCCTCGTTAAAACGCCCCTCAAGGAATGAACGCGCATAAATTCCAGGACTCGCATGGCCTTGGATATACAGCAAATCCTGTCCCTCAGGATGATCAGGACCCTTCCAGAAGTAGTTAAAGCCCACTTCATACATGGTTGCTGCAGACTGGTATGTCGCAATATGACCACCAAGATCATCGCCTGATTTATTGGCTCGCATGACCATTGCCAGTGCGTTCCAACGAATCAGACTCCGAATACGACGCTCCATAAACAGATCACCCGGCATCCGCGCTTCTGACTGCACCGGAATGGTGTTGCGATACGGAGTGGTCATCGCAACCGGTAACCTTGCACCTTCCTGACTCGCCCGAGCGACGAGCTTATTCAACAGGTAGGCGGCACGTTCCGGACCTTCATGCTGGAGCACTGATTCGTAGGCTTCAAGCCACTCTTGGGTCTCGATAGGATCCTGATCAATCGTTATTGGCGTGTTGGCCATGAGTTCACCTCATTGGGGTTGCTGGTGAGAGACGTCCTTCGAGATCAGCCGATTGTGTCAGCTCCCTCAAACGACGCGATTTGGTATCTGATGCGCGCTCACGATCCAAGGACTCGCTGATGGTTAGCATATGTTGCCGGACAGCGCGACGTGCAGCCATTGGGTCCTTATCGAGAACGATTGCTCGGTACATGGCTTCATGCTGAAGCGCAAGCTCTTGCTTACGTTGCCGATCTAAATTGAGCTCAGCAAGATTGCGCACGATAGATTCCTCAAGCAGGACAAAAATCGAACGCATGATGTGTAAGATAATGCCGTTTTGCGATGCCTCTGCGATCGCCAAATGAAACTCTGCATCTGCGCGCGCTTCTCGATGCAAATCGTGCGAACGCGCAGCCACTTGTAATTCATGATAACGACGCTGCACATTACCCCGAGCGCGCTCTGTCGCGCGATCCGCCGCCAACCATGCCGCGACGCTTTCGAGGGCAAAACGTAATTCAATAATATCGAAGGTCCCATCCGGAGAGCGTTGGATCATCGCCATCATCGGATCCAAGAATGTCGAGCCAACATGCTCAGCAACAAAGGTTCCACCGCCATGACGACGCTGGACTAAACCTCGCGCCTCCAACTTCTGGATAGCCTCACGCACGGTTGGTCGGGACACATCAAACTCTTCTGCGAGCGCTCGCTCTGATGGCAGTTTTTGACCAGGACGCACCTTTCCTTCCAAAATCAGGCGCTCGACTTGATCCATAATCGCATCTGCAGCTCGCACCACGCGAGGACTCGAAAGATAGCTGTTCAAAATATCGCCTTACCGTCAAGTGGTCTGACCAAAATATTAACTGGTCAGACCAAAGGGCGCAAGAGGTCAGACCAGTCTCTACACCAAGCGATCTGGCGGTGGTTCGCCACAAAAATACGCGTTGAGGTTCAAAAGCGCTCGCTGGCCCATCGCCAATCGCGTCTCATTGGTCGAGGACCCTAAGTGAGGCAACAAAAACACATTATCTAACGCTGCAAATTTCGGATTTCCACCGGGCTCATTGACGAAGCAGTCCAATCCTGCCGCCGCAATATGCCCGGATTGCAGCGCAGCAATCAAGGCATCTTCATCCACAAGCTTGCCGCGCGCGGCATTGACGATGATTGCACCGGGTCGCAGCCAAGCCAACGATTGCGCGTTGATCATCCGCTCGGTGTCGGGTGTGGCTGGGCAGTTCAACGACAACATATCGACCGACCGCATCAGACTCTCAAGCGTCGAGTGATAGATCGCACCCGGGACCAACGTCTCATCAAGGGATTTCCGGTTGTGGTAATGGATTTCCATATCGAATCCACGGGCACGTTTGGCAAGGACTTGGCCAACACGGCCCATCCCTACAATCCCAAGTCGCTTTCCCGTCACCTGAATCCCATTCATCAATGTCGGACCCCAGGTCGTCCACAGGCCCTGTCGAACCATCCGATCGCCCTCGTAGGCGCGACGCGCGGCTCCCAACAGCAGCAACAGACCAATCTCAGCGGTCGCATCACTTAACACATCCGGGGTATTGGTCACGACAATACCGCGTGCTTGGCAGGCTGCAAGATCCACGTGATCCACACCGACGGAATAGTTGGCAATGATTTTGAGACGAGGCGACACGCGTGCGGCAACCTCCGCAGTGATCAACTCCGAGTGACAAATCAGCATGGCATCACACTGGTGACTTGCGGCAACCAGTGCATCACCATCCATCACGGCGTCGGTTGGATTTGTGATCACATCAAAGTCTGCGGCGACAGCATCCATCGCCGGCTGCACCAACTGCCGGGTAATCCAGACAACAGGCCGCATTAATGCTGCTCATTTCGACGAATTGAGCGATAGAAATCAAAGGCACAGGCGGTAATCGCCATCAACCCGACGATGCGTAAATCCCATGCATTGACGTTGACAATCAAAATACCGATCGAGGCAGCCAACAAACCAAAGGCCAATAACGCCAATACGAGGTTCAAACCCTTATCCATCTGCTCGGTCCTCCGATACGCCGTCAATATGTGCAACCAACCACCGCGCCGTGCGCAACAGTCGCCCGTCCATGCCTTTTTTTCCAATCATCTGCAGCCCCATCGGCATGCCGTTGGCTCCCTCAAACACGGGGATCGTCAACACGGGATGACCGGAGAATGTCCATAAGCCATTCATCATCGGATCACCGGTTGTGGTCCGATCCTTGGGCGCCTCACCGAAGGCTGCAGGAGCTAAAATGACGTCACAGCGCTCAAAAATCTCATCCAACGCAGCGACGATTAGCGCTTTCCAATCCAGCGCTGCCAAATAGTCTCGAGCTAAGACTTGCTCACCACGCGCAAGCATCGAGCGTATCAACTCAGACAAGTGATCACGCTGTGTGCCATAGCGGTAATAGCACTTTGCCATCTCGGCTAGATTGACGGTGTCACGAGCGATCACTGCTTCGGAGAATGCATTTGGCAACCCAGTCTCAAAGACCTGATCACCCAATACCTCCACAAGCTCAGAGAGGGCCGACCGCATTGGCTCAGAGACACGCTCCATGGACGGCAGGTGAACCACTGCAAACGTCGGAATCACAGGGACCCGTTCGTGCATGATCTCTAATAACCGCGGCGCAGGTCCTGGTGATGTCGCAACATCGCCTTCATCACATCCCGAAAGGACATCTGTCACAAGTGCCACATCGTCAAGATGATTGGCAAAAACGCCGACCGTATCCATCGATGGAGATTGCGCCAAAATCCCAGTCCTTGGCACCAACCCAAAGGTCGGCTTATACCCGAACGTGCCACAGAAGGAGGCTGGCCGGATCACCGAGCCACCAGTCTGAGTGCCAATGGCGATCGGTACCATGCCCGCCGCAACAGCGGCTGCCGATCCGGCAGAGGACCCGCCCGGCGTGTGCTCAAGACCAAATGGATTCATCGTGGCGGCCGGCTCCATTGACGCCAACTCAGTCGTCACAGTTTTCCCAAAAATCACTGCCCCTGCCGCCTTTAGTCGGCTCACTATCACGGCATCGCGCGACGGCATCCGCCCACTATCAATGACCGTGCCGTTTTCGGTCGGAATACGGACGGTATCGATAATGTCCTTCAACGCCACTGGAATCCCGTGTAACGGGCCTAATGGATGCCCTGTTTTACGATATGCATCCAACTGCGCAGCTTGCTCAAGAACATGCGCTCGATCGAACCACGCAAAGGCACCAATCTGCGGCTCAATCGCCCGCACGTGATCACAGAGATGCTCGCACAACTCCACAACGGTCAATGCACCTGATGCAATTCGATCACGTAAAGTGACGGCGCTGACCCCTGCAATTGGGCTGTCGATCATTCCAATCGCCGTCATTATCGAACCCCGTAGAGTTCATTCGGAAGATAGAACACAATCTGAGGGAAGGTGTACATCAGCAACATGGCAATAAACACCATGAATAGGAACGGCATACAACCCGCAAAGATCTGCGTCAGTTTCACCTGCGGGGGAGCGATTCCCTTCAAATAGTAGGCCGACATCGCCATCGGCGGCGTCAAAAATGAGGTCTGTAAATTGAGCGCCACCAAAATCCCGAAAAACAATGGATCAATCCCGAATAAGGGTAACAACGGCAAGAAGATCGGCACAAAAATAATGATGATCTCCGACCATTCAAGCGGCCAACCCAATAAGAAGATGATCAACTGCGCGAGCAACAAGAACATAATGGGTGAGAGATCCAGTGACTGAACAAACTCAGACACAATATGTTCTCCTCCAAGATAGGAGAATACGCTCGAGAAGGTATAGGAGCCGACAAACAGCCAACACACCATCGCGGTTGTCCGCATGGTCAAATACACAGACTCGCGCAAGCGCTCCCAAGTGAGTGAGCGATAAATAGCGGCCAGTAAGAGGCCACCCAACGCGCCAATCGAGGCAGCCTCAGACGGTGTCGCCAATCCTCCGAGAATCGATCCCAGGACAGACAGGATCAAAGCAGCCAAGGGTAAGAAGGACGTAATCAGCATCCACACCACTTGGCGGGTCGGAATATCAGGAATCTCTTCTTTGGTCGGTTTTGGCGCCAAGTGCGGCTGCAACATCGAGCGGATAATCACATACAACAGATACAATCCACACAATGTGAGCCCAGGTAACAAGGCACCGGCGTAAAGACGCACGATCGATACCCCAGACGCCGCCGCATAGACGATCAACATAATCGAGGGAGGAATCAAAATCCCAAGAGTTCCGCCTGCACAAATTATCCCTGCGGCGAAACTCGGGTCATACCGCGCCTTCAGCATGGCAGGCAAAGCCAACAAGCCCATTAACGTTACGACAGCACCGACGATCCCCGTTGCTGTTGCGAACAGTGCGCAAGTGATCAGTGCGGCAACGCCCATCGAACCAGGGAGATTTCGGGCCGCGATGTTCAGTGTCGAAAACAGCCGATCGACGATATTCGCCCGCTCGACGATATACCCCATGAATAGAAACAATGGGATCGCGGTCAAGACTTCGTTCGCCATCACCGAGTGAGTTTGGTTCACGAACAAGTCAAATATTCGATTATTGAAAAGCCCCTCCATCCAGCTTTGAAAGAGCGTCAGTTGGTCATCCTCACCATTGCGAATAAGGCGGTTAAGTGCCCGCCACATCCGATCGGGATCAAAATAGGCGTAATACCCAAACCCGATCCCCATCGCCATAAGCGTGAAGGCTATCGGGAATCCGAGCATGACCATGAATAAAAACAGGCCAAGCATCAGTAGCGCGACTTGTGGATCTGTCATTCGCTTTATTCCTTCACAGAGACAGCGTCAGGCGCTGACTCGCCCTGACGCGCCAATAAGACTTCCGTCTCTTCGACATCATCGACTTCCGCTTCCAGCCATTGCCCAGTGCGCAAACAATGAATACAGCGCATCACTTGGGCGATGCCTTGAATAAATAAGAGGATCCCAGCCGCCACAATGACGGACTTGAATTGATAAACGGGAATTCCGGCAGGACTGTTGATCGACACTTCACCAAAACCCCAAGAGCGCGTTGCGTATTTCAATCCAGCAAAGATCAAAGCCAGTACGCCCGGGAAGAAAAACAAAAAATACAAAATCAAATCGACACGTGCTTGCGTCCTCGGACGCCACGTTCGGTAAATAAAGTCACCGCGAACGTGTCCGTTCTTCGCCAAGGTGTATGCGCCGCCCATCATGAATAAGGTTCCATACATGATGAAAGACACATCGAGGGCCCAAGAGGTCGGGGAGCCCAAGACGTAGCGAACAAATACCTCATAGCCAACACCGCATGCCATCACAACGATGCACCACGCGAAAGCTTTACCCACCCAGGCAGACAACAAGTCTGCGAACCGAATGAAGCCAATCATGATTCTGTTCTCTCTATATAAAACGGAGGGCCGAAGCCCTCCGTGTGTGCGCCCAAGAAACTAAATCAGAGCTTCAGTTTGCCGGGGAAGTAGTGATTATAGGCTGTGACAAGGTCAGTACCGCCCATGATTTCGAAGAAGCCGACACGCTCAACCCATGCGCGCTGACTGTCGAGGGTCTTCTTCATGAAAGGATCCTTCTCGAGCTCAGCAACGATGGCGTCCCATGCCTTCAATTGACCTGCAAGGATTGCCTTGCTAGTCCGATGCACGGTGACACCTTCGTTGGCTTGCAACTCGGAGAGATCGCGCGAGTATTGATCAAGTGCGAGCATTGTATTGGCCGTTGATGCCGCCTCAACGCCATACTTTAAGATCGCCTGCAGATCAGGATCGAGGTCTTCGAAAAAGTCTTTGTTAAAGATGATTTCAAAGGACTCAGATGCCTGATGATAGGAGGACAGATAATAGTTCTTCGCAACGTCTGCCGCGCCAAAACGACGGTCAGAAGTTGGGTTATTGAACTCAAATGCATCGATCACACCACGCTCCATCGCAGGGACAATTTCCCCACCTGGTAACTGTGCAACTGCCATCCCCATGTTCTGGAGCAAATCTGCAGCCAAGCCGACAGTCCGGTATTTAAATCCATTGAGATCTGCAGGCGTGTTTACTTCACCCTTAAACCAACCAAATGGCTGAGGTGGCATTGGAAAGCCCATGAATCCAACAATGTTCAGACCCATAATTTTCTGTGTCAGCTCTTCGTACAGCTCTGCACCGCCACCCTTGTAGAACCAGCCCATCATGGTATTGGCGTTGCCACCGAATACAGGCCCTGTTCCGAATAATGACGCCGCTTTATTCTTACCGTACCAATACACAGGTACGTCGTGGCCTGCGTCTAGTACGCCATCGTTGACCGCGTCTAACACAGAGAACGCACCGACCACCGCACCGGCAGGCAACAGGTCCACCTTCAAGCGTCCACCTGACATCTGCTCCACACGGTCAGCATATTGCTGCGCCATTTCTTGGAACACATCAGATGCCGGCCATGAAGACTGCATCTTAATCGTAACCGCTTTGGAGTGACCGCCTGCAATCACAGCTGGCGCAGCAAGCGAACCAGCAGCAAGGGCACCGGCAGCCGCTCCGCCTTTCAAAAACGAACGACGGCTCAATGCCTTCGTATCCGTTGTGGCTTTCGTCATGGTATTCCACCTCTCATCATTGTTATGGTGTAAAGCACTGTCTCAATGTGGATTTGCTGGAGAGCACAATTCCCTAACTCCGCTCTCCGGCGTATCCAGCTGTGCTCGCTCCGTCCTTGCATAGCGAGACTTGTCACAACATGCCAACAAATTCCAAACTTGTCTCTGGGGCATATCATGAAGTGCTTGAAGACTAAGTGCTCTAGACGTTAGATACAAGTCTGGAAAAGCCTCTCAAACTGGTTTTTTTCGAAAACTGGTCTGGCCAGTTGAATCCAGGCTGTTTTTTGCACCGCATCATTTTCCGGAAGAGTAGCTCGCAATTTCACACCAACCCAACCAAAGTGGTCATACCAGTTGATTGGGCTCTTACGTGGGAGCGGCTAGGTTAGCAACTAGATAAGTGAGCGCGTTTGACTCTGTCACTCGGTTGAAATTCTATCGACCTCATGAGTGCAGACGGACTATCGCTCTTCTGAGGGCTGCGATGCGATCGACGATAGCGAATGCAATCATTGACTCCGGTTGATGAGGACATGTGGATCGACGCGACCTTAGAGACTCCCACGCAATCACCAGATGCCAAGGCATTTTTTGAGAGACCCGAATGACCGTAATCACCTGCATTGACGATCTCAAAACACTTTATAAGCGGCGCGTTCCGAAAATGTTTTATGACTATGCAGAGACGGGTAGTTGGTCGGAACAGACGTTCCGAGACAACACCACAGATTTTCGGGAGCTGAAATTTCGTCAGCGCATTGCGGTTAATATGGAAGGCCGCTCGACCAGCTCTACAATGATTGGCGAAGCAGTGACGATGCCCGTTGCACTCGCGCCAGTTGGGCTGACTGGAATGCAATGCGCCGATGGAGAAATCAAGGCGGCACGAGCCGCTGGAAAATTTGGCGTACCCTTTACACTCTCCACCATGTCGATTTGTTCGATTGAAGATGTTGCCGAGGCAACTGATCATCCTTTCTGGTTTCAGGTCTACACCCTGAAAGATGACGACTTTATGCGCCGACTCATGGAACGTGCGAGGGCAGCACAGTGCTCGGCATTGGTCATCACCGTTGACCTGCAGATGCTCGGCCAACGTCATAAGGATTTGAAAAATGGCCTATCGGCACCTCCGAAATTAACCCTTAAATCCATCGCAGACATGATGACCAAGGTCTCTTGGGGACTTGAGATGCTCGGAACCAAGCGGCGCTTTTTCGGCAATATTGTCGGACACGCCAAAGGTGTCAGTGATGCATCGTCCTTAAGCAGCTGGACGGCAGAGGCATTCGATCAAACCCTTGACTGGAAGCGTATCGGCCAACTGATGGAGATGTGGGGCGGCAAAGTCATCCTGAAGGGTATTCTCGACGCGGATGATGCAAAAATGGCTGCGGATCTTGGCGCAGACGCCATTGTCGTCTCCAATCATGGGGGGAGACAGCTCGACGGCGCATCAAGCTCAATTCGGATGCTATCCCACATTGTGGATTCAGTGGGTCACAAAACCGAGGTATTGTTCGACAGTGGCATTCGGTCAGGACAGGATGTTCTCAAAGCGATTGCGCTTGGTGCGAAGGGCACAATGATCGGTCGAGCCTATACCTATGGACTTGGTGCGAAAGGCGAAGCCGGCGTCACTGATGCGCTTCGGGTGATTCACAAGGAGCTTGATACAACTATGGGCCTCTGCGGTCGCACTCGCCTCGATGATGTGAATCAGGATATTCTGATGATCCCTGATGGATTTCATCGCCGATAAATAAGCGGTCAATCGATCCTCACGTCAATCACAGAAGGACACCACCCGCCCGTGTCGTACGGACTCATCCTTGAACGCATCCTTGGAAGTGTTGTTCCAGTTCTGATTATCGTGTTGATTGGATATGGCTACGGCCGCTGGCGGAAACCAAATATCACAACAATTAACCAGATCAACATGGAACTCTTCGTACCCATGCTGATTTTTGCAGTCTTGGCATCCAAGTCGGTGGATCTGTCTGACTATATCCCGCTGGCGTTGGGCGCCATGGGGATCATTTTGGGGTCGGGGTTACTGTGCTACCCGATCGCAAAGTGGGCTGGCTGGGACCCCAAAACCTTTGTTCCGCCAATGATGTTTACCAACACCGGGAACCTCGCGCTCCCCCTAGTTCTACTCGCCTTTGGTGAAGCGGCAATGCCGGCAGCCATTGTTGTCTTCATCATTGAAATGATTCTGCATTTTACCCTGGGATTTTACATTCTCGATCGCCACGCCAAGGTGCTCAATCGGATCTCAATTCCAACCATTGTGGCGACAGCCGCGGGAGTCACCGTTGGCCTGACAGGCCTGCATATTCCTACCATTGTCATGATTCCTCTGGATATGCTGGGTCAAATCGTGATTCCGCTGATGCTATTTTCGCTGGGTATTCGGATGCAGGATGTCACATCGAATGACTTGGGAGTTGGCGTCGCCGCTGCTATCTTATGCCCGCTTTCTGGGCTCATCCTTGCGTATACCATGGCGCCCTGGTTACAGCTTGATCCCCTTCAGTGGAGTGTGTTCTTAGTCTTTGCAGCCCTGCCACCGGCAGTGCTGAATTACATGGTTGCCGAGCGATATAACCAAGAACCCGCCCGGGTCGCGTCCATCGTCTTGATCAGTAATATCGGCGCGATTGTGTGGATGCCTCTGGCACTGGCACTGGCGCCCCCGCTCTAGAGCAACGTGCGAAGCATCGCGTAGGGAAAATCAGCGCCCGGGTCCACTTTACGGCCCGGTGCGATATCTCGATGCCCAACAATGTTACTGACCTTTAATCCGTAGTGAGCGATCAAGTAGCGAGCAATCGAGCCAAGCGCCTGTATTTGGCTCTCGGTAAAAGGACCTTCCTCTGGGCCGATCAATTCAACACCGACCGAAAAATCATTGCAGGCCTCGCGACCCTGATAGGTCGAGACTCCGGCATGCCAAGCGCGTTGATTGAAATCGACGCACTGATAGATCTGACCGTTTCGGTCAATCACGCAATGTGCGGACACACGCAGGTCAGCAATCTGTTGAAAATACGGATCCGCCTCCGGAACCAACTCACCTTGGAAAAATGACAACACAGGTAAGGGGCTCACACCCCCAGGAGGTAACGCGATGGCATGCACCACGAGGAGACTGACTTCATTCGTCGGTCGAGCATCGAAATGTGGGCTTGGAACCCAAATCGCATTTGGAAATCGGTGCATGTCCGTAGCGAACCCCGTGCGCATCTTGATACATTAGCGTTTTGCGTTTGCTTGGAAGACTGTGTGAAGCCATTACCCCTGATCGTCGGTTACGGCGGAGTCAATGCCGCGGGACGAACATCCGAGCATCAAGCCTTCCGACGCCTCGTCTTTTCTAGTCTGTCACAGGCCGACCAAACTGACACCTTGAATCAACTGGGCGCATTCATGGGACTGGGGACAGAGGCGGGGCAGGACCCGACACGACGTATTCAGATTCTTCAAAACACACTGATTCGACGCATCCATCCCGACTGGTTTGACCCAGACCATGTCCCTGTCCACCGATTGGGGCACGTCAAAGAAACCACATCCCTCTGGCTCAACCCACTGCAGATTCCGGATCCACTCCCCAGTGGGTGGGTGCGTGGCGCGACAGAGGGTCGGCTGACTGAATTCAAACTTGCACCCGGCGAACTCCTCACTCCGGGGACTCGAAAAAGCACTGTCCAGGCCGCCGGCATGGCGCCTACAGGGTTTCGTCCCGATCAGTTTTACCCGTCTCGCAATCACCCGCGCACCCTGCAACTGGCCCTATTTGCGCTGTCCGATTGTTGGTTGAGCTCTGGACTGGATTGGACCGACGTGCGTCAACAATTGCGTCCCGATCAAATCGCTGTATTCGCCGGATCGTCTATTGGACAGATGGATGATGCAGGCTTTGGCGGCATGCTCAAGAGTGCTGGACTTGCAAAACGCACGACCTCGAAGCAACTGCCGCTTGGCTATCCGCAAATGCCCGCCGACTTTGCCAATGCCTATGTGATGGGAAGCCTCGGACGTTCTGGTGCCTCGATGGGCGCGTGCGCCAGCTTCCTCTATAACTTGCAGCACGCGGTTGAGGGTATCCAAGAAGGACGCTACCTCATCGCGGTCGTCGGTGGCGCTGACTGCCCAATTACTCCCGAGGTCATCGAAGGGTTTCGGGCGATGGGTGCGCTAGCCGAAGATCAAGGACTACGAGAGCTGGACGGATTGTCTGCAGGCGACACACCGGACTACCGAAAAACCAGCCGTCCCTTTGGATTGAACTGCGGATTCACCATGGGTGAATCCAGTCAATACCTGATTCTGATGGCTGACCACCTCGCAGTCTCGATTGGCGCCCGCATTTTCGGAGCGGTTCCCTTCGTGGCAAGCCATGCCGATGGCGGAAAGCGAAGCATTTCAGCCCCTGGCGCGGGCAATTACCTCACCTTGGCTCGTGCAGCAGCGGTGATTCGCGATCTGTTGGGACATCAGGCGCTCGCAGAACACACGCTGGTTCAAGCCCACGGCACCTCAACACCGCAAAATCGGGTGACAGAAAGCGATGTTCTCTCCCGAGTCGCACTTGCATTTGGAATCGAAAAGTGGCCGGTGACTGCGATCAAAGGACTCCTCGGTCATTCCCAAGGCACCGCAGGTGGCGACCAACTGGCAATGAGTCTATCCGCCTTTGCCCTGCAGCTCGCTCCAGGGATTCAGACAACCGACGCAATTGCAGCGGATGTTGTGATGGATGGTTTGGACTTTCAGCTGCAATCAAATGCACGGGTCCTGCATGCTGCTCTGATCAATGCCAAGGGGTTCGGCGGAAACAATGCAACTGCAGCCATCTTGTCCCCCGATGCAACCGCCCGCTTGCTGGGTTCACGCTTTGGTGATGTGCAGATCGAGGGATCAATGCAGACCCAAGAACGTCAAGCCCGCTACTCTCGAGAAATCGGGCGGGGTACCATCGAGATCTTGTATCACTATGGAGAGCAGGTCGTTGAAGGCGCGGACCTTGCTCTTTCCGACCATCAGGTGACCGTTCCAGGTTTTGGACGTCCGATCGAACTCAATGCAGCACAGACACTGTATTCAGATTTGATCGAACCGAAGTTGTAGGCCATAGACGATCGCATCTTCGCGACCAGCAGCGGTTGGATAGTAATTCCGGCGACGCCCGAGTTCATTAAAGCCAGCACGATCGTAGAGTCGTTGCGCTGGTTGATTCGAAGCGCGCACCTCCAAAAAGAGCTGAGCCGCGCCCTGTGTTCGGGCATCTTCAATCACGTGGTTGAGTAACAAGATACCAATGCCACAATTTTGATTCACAGGATTCACCGCCAAATTCAAAATATGCGCCTCACCGGCCGCAACCGATAAAAAACCCTGGCAGACATGGATACCGTCAAGCTCACCTAGCCAGATCCGATACCCAACCTCAGTGCATCCACCAACGATGGCGCGTGACCAAGGATGCGAATACGCCGCAGTTTCAAGCGCACAGACCGCATCGAAATCTGAGGTCTGCATCAGCCGAAAATGGAGTGACTCAGGCTGAACGCGCATGACGACTGAGCGATTGCCATAGTGATTGTTTCAGTGCTGGACTCACGAGGAGTTGATCCAATGCAGGTAAAACAATGGCATCTGGCACAAGATCGACCGGATTCAACTGACTCAAGTGAACCAGCATCAGCGAGTCACCCCCGTCAAGCTCGCCCCAACGCCGATGGATCCATGCATCCAGCGCATCATGAGCTGCCTCTTGAGAGTGGTCAGCCAACCCAGGCAACGGCCAGCGAAAATACTGCCAGTCCACAGCTTCCCGCTCACAACCGAGCGATTGCATCACATCCCCCAGTAACGCGCCCAAACGACCATCCAATAGGCCTCCAGACCACTCGGGTAATTCACTCACCAGCAACACATGCTGGCTGCGTGCCGAAATCACAGAGAATGGGGGGCACACCACGATCGTCTGGTGCACAGATGGCGTCAGCCCTGTATCGAGTGCCGAGGTAATATCGATCTCTGTCGACGTATCAGGTGTGCGCTCAGCAATGACCGATACCTCAACCTCCGCAGACTGCAACGGCTCTACGATCACCTCAGTCGATGGTTCAGGGAACACCTCCGGCAGGCGGGCCAATGCACCCTGCGACTCAATCGGCTGGGCGACATCCAGACTCTCAGGATGCCGTAGCTTCACGACCGAAATACCCATGGCATCAAGTAAGGCGCGTGCCTCTGCCGCAGGTAACACCGACATCAGATACCCTCAAGCTGTTGTGGGTGTTGTCTCTCAAGCGGCTTTTCGATCAAGTTCAGAGCATGCAGATAGGCCTTCGCTGAAGCCACCACAATATCCGTATCCGCCCCTAATCCATTGACAATCCGACCGGCTCTTTCCAGCCGAACAGTCACCTCGCCTTGCGAGTCTGTCCCTGTTGTGATGGCATTGACCGAGTAAAGTTGCAGATCGGCTCCTGATCGCGCAACCGCTTCAATCGCACGAAGTGCCGCATCCACGGGGCCGTCCCCCTTGGCAGTCGTTTTGATCACCTCGCCATCCATGCGTAACTCCAAATGAGCCGTCGGTGCAACGCCCATTTTTGACGTGACCTCAAGATCAAGGAGCTCAAATCGCATCGACGTCGACTCTGCCTGCTGTGCATTCATCAATGCCTGAATGTCTTCATCAAAGATTTCATGCTTACGATCGGCAAGATCCTTGAATCGGGCAAACGCATCGTTTACCGCATCGTCACTCGCTAAGGCAATTCCCAACTCTTCTAAACGCGCCTTAAAGGCTGCGCGACCGGAATGCTTTCCCATCACCATTTTATTTGCATGCCAGCCGACGTCTTCAGCACGCATGATTTCGTAGGTTTCACGGTGCTTCAACACCCCGTCTTGATGGATTCCAGACTCGTGAGCAAAGGCATTTGCGCCCACAATGGCCTTATTTGGCTGCACCGGAAATCCTGTGATTGATGACACCAATCGTGACGCAGGAACGATGAATTGAGTCGCAATATGCGTCTCGACATCCACGATATCCGCGCGCGTTTTGATCGCCATCACAACTTCCTCTAGGGAGGTGTTTCCAGCGCGCTCGCCCAAGCCATTGATCGTGCATTCGATCTGACGGCAGCCAGCGCGAACGGCGGCAAGACTATTAGCCACTGCAAGCCCTAAGTCATTGTGACAATGCACTGAGAAAATTGCCTTGTCTGCACTCGGGATCTTGGTCAACAGCGCACGGATCGTCTCTTCAATCTGGAAAGGCAGGTTATAACCAACGGTATCTGGGAAATTACAGGTGGTCGCCCCAGCCTGAATCGCAGCCTCAAACACACGAGCCAAGAAATCAAGATCACTGCGCCCGGCATCTTCCGCAGAAAACTCCACATCATCGGTGTACTGACGCGCCTTTTTAACGGCATAAACGGCCTGCTCGATGACTTGGTCAGGGGTCATCTTCAGCTTGTGCTGCATATGAATCGGGCTCGTGGCAATAAACGTGTGGATGCGTCGCCGAGGCGCAGGCGCAATGGCCGCCGCTGCGGCCTCAATATCTTTATCCAGTGCCCGCGCTAACGAGCACACGGTGGACTCTGTAATAACGCTCGCAACAGCCTTCACGGCCTCAAAGTCGCCAGGGCTTGCGACCGCAAAACCCGCTTCAATCACGTCGACTCGTAACCGTTCCAGCATCTTCGCGATTCTGACTTTTTCGTCCTTCGTCATCGAGGCGCCCGGACTTTGCTCGCCATCACGCAAGGTGGTATCAAAAATAATTAATCGATCTTTCGACATGGTGTTCTCCCAGACGGCGGCATCACCGCGGCTCGAAAATAAAGAAGAAATAGCAATGGATGTGACGAACGAGTTTGATGCCCGTCAGGGCAGTCGGGCAGCGAGGAGACAGACAGGTACCATACGCATCATGTTCATGCCCCGAGCATGCCAAGTTCAATGGCGTCGTGCAAGTAGAGAATCACGATCGAATCGATTGACTGGAGCAATCGACTAAGGCTCGTCATCGTGCCTCATCGGGACACGCGCGCCCTGAATCCGCTGGCGAGTCCACAGCACAGGACCACTGATCAAATAGACGGTCGTAAGCAATAATAATACCCGTGGAGGATCCAACGAAATAAAAGCAAACAACAAGGCTGCGGCCATAATGGCTAAGAGTGAGACACGCGCTTTAAGATCAGAATTCTTAAACGATGGGTACGGAATAGAGCTGACCATTAAGAGCCCGCACACCGCCGTGAGCATGACCATCGTAAAGGCAACGGTTTCGCCCTGAATCTGATGCGAGACAAGAGACCACACCGCTGACGCGAGGAAAAATGCTGCAGCTGGACAGGCTAAGCCAACAAAGTAGTTGGAATCAGTCGCATCCCGCTGCACATTGAACCGGGCCAACCGCAGGGCTGTTCCGGCTACGTAAATAAAAGCGGCCACCCAACCCAATTTACCCAAAGCTGATAAGGACCAACTAAAGACAAGCACCGCCGGGGCGACCCCAAAAGCGACGATATCTGCAAGCGAATCATACTGAGCGCCAAACTCGCTTTGCGTATTGGTCAGACGAGCCACTCGCCCGTCTAAGCCATCAAAGATACCAGCGACCAAAATCGCAATCGCTGCAGTCTCAAATAAACCAACGCCCTGATAGACAGCGCGAGTGGCCGTGATAATCGAGAAAAACCCAGCCAAGAGGCCTACTGTCGTCAACACGTTCGGCAGTAAATAAATCCCACGCTGGGTCATCGAGTCCGCTCTTAATTCTTGGTTTTATCGACGATCTTGTTCGCCTGAATCCAAGGCATCATGCCGCGCAATTTAGCGCCCACTTCTTCAATCAGATGCTCTTCACCAATCCGACGCTTTGCCTTCAAGGTCGGCTGATTCGCTTGGTTTTCCAAAATGAACTCGCGGGCAAACTCGCCATTTTGAATTTCAGTCAGGATTTGCTTCATCTCCCACTTGGTCTCTTCTGTCACAATCCGAGGACCACGCGTCAAATCACCATACTCGGCCGTATTGGAAATCGAGTAACGCATGTTGGCAATACCGCCCTCATACATGAGATCCACGATTAACTTCAGCTCATGCAGACACTCAAAATATGCCATTTCGGGAGCATACCCAGCTTCCACAAGCGTCTCAAAGCCCGCCTGGACGAGCGCAGTTGCGCCACCGCACAACACAGCCTGCTCACCGAACAAGTCGGTCTCTGTTTCTTCCCGGAAGTTTGTTTCAATGACACCAGCGCGGCCGCCGCCATTTGCGGACGCATACGACAGTGCGATCTCCTTCGCCTGTCCTGTGGCATTTTGATGCACAGCGATCAATGAGGGCACACCACCACCCTGCGTGTAGGTCGAACGCACGAGGTGCCCTGGACCCTTTGGCGCGATCATAATGACATCGAGATCCGCGCGCGGTACCACTTGCCCATAATGGATATTAAAGCCATGGGCAAAAGCCAAGGTGGCGCCCTGCTTCAAATCACCTTCGATCTGACGGTACAGCGCAGCCTGATGCTCATCTGGTGCCAACAGCATGACCAAATCTGCACTCGCAACAGCGGTATTGATTTCCGCCACTGTCAGCCCAGCCGACTCCGCTTTCGCCCAAGACGTTGACCCCTTTCGCAGGCCTACCACGACCTTCACACCAGAATCTTTTAAGTTGTTGGCGTGCGCGTGGCCTTGGCTACCATAGCCCAAAATGGCCACTGTCTTGGATTGGATCAATGACAGATCCGCGTCCTTGTCGTAATACACCTGCATAGTCATTCTTCCTCTTTGAAAATAAGTTTGGATCGATTGCTATTAAATGGACAACACGCGCTCTCCGCGCGCAATACCGCTCACCCCGCTTCGGACCACTTCTAAAATGGCTTGTGTGCCAATTGCTTCAATAAACGCATCCAGCTTGTCACTAGATCCGGTCAATTGCACGGTATACATGGATGGCGTCACGTCGACGATCTGCCCTCTGAAAATATCGCTGGTCCGCTTCACTTCCGCTCGCTGCGCGCCGGTTGCCTTTATTTTGATGAGAATTAACTCACGCTCAATATGGGCTCCCTCAGTCAAATCGACCAACTTGACCACATCGATCAGCTTATTGAGCTGTTTGGTGATTTGTTCAATGACAGTGTCGTCACCTTTGGTGGTCACTGTCATCCGCGATAAGGTTGGATCTTCAGTGGCAGCCACTGTCAATGATTCGATGTTATAGCCACGCTGTGAAAACAAGCCGACGACTCGAGAAAGCGCCCCCGGCTCATTCTCCATCAATACAGAAATGATATGTCGCACTTATGTTCGCTCCGTCTTACTCAACAGCATGTCCTTCATCGATCCCGTTGCAATATGCATCGGATACACGTGCTCGTCTGGATCTACCACAATATCCATAAAGACCAAACGATCCTTCAGCGCAAAGGCGGCCTCCATACTTGCTTTTAAGTCCGCTGGATTTGTCACTTTCATGCCAACATGGCCATAGGCTTCAGCCAGTTTGACAAAGTCAGGCAAGGAATCCTGATAGGTCGACGCCGCATACCGACCGCCGTATTGCATGTCTTGCCACTGCTTCACCATCCCGAGGGCCGCGTTATTGAGATTGATAATCTTAATCGGCATGTTGTACTGCGTGCAGGTCGACAGCTCTTCGATACACATCTGAATCGAGCCCTCGCCGGTCACAACAGCCACGGTTGCCCCTGGGTGCGCCAATTGCACGCCCATCGCTGCCGGTAAGCCAAAACCCATCGTGCCCAGACCACCTGAGTTAATCCAACGTCGGGGGTGGTCATACTTATAATACTGCGCCGCAAACATCTGATGCTGCCCGACATCCGAGCAAATGAAGGCATCACCCGCAGTCACCTCGTACAGGGTTTTGATCACGTCTTGCGGCATGATTTTC
>ERZ887849.274-NODE-274-length-56656-cov-8.050882_pt1 | contig 56656 bp, 56 predicted proteins | sample MGYA00521267_ERZ887849 | MGnify/ENA primary metagenome ERZ887849 (study PRJEB32303, sample SAMEA104408601) | aquatic metagenome | biome: Brackish water; feature: Pelagic; material: water | place: Baltic Sea | collected 2014-06-06T16:11:00 | depth 2,863 m ... | reverse complement strand
TCTCGATGAAATCAGGGGAAACAGGTAGGAAGCGTCAGACTCAGAACACTAGCTCTGCTGCGTATGGCAGTAAAGAGTGGCGCCAATCAAAAGGTGACTCCAGCCGCCGCCTGCGCTACCAAGCTCGGGGACTGGACCCCGAGCCCGTGTGCCACATGTCTTCACGCAAGATAGAGACTTTTCGCCGGCCGCCATGCGCAGTGATCTGTGCGAAACGGGCCCAAATACCCCGCTTTTTCAAAGGCGTCCGTGATGTACAAAAAGTTCGAAGACCTCATTGATCCGTTTGCACCCGCGTCAGAAGAGACGCCGCCCGCGACGCTTTGGGAGTATCTGAAATCCCATTACGGACCGTTCCACAAATGGATGGCGGCGCTTGCGTGCAGCGGCATCCTTGTGGCTTTGATCGAGACTGGGCTGATCTTCTATACGGGCCGCATAATTGATCTGTTGGGCGCCAATACGCCCGAGACGCTTATGGCCAATCATGGCACCGAGCTGCTCCTCGTGGGGCTTTTCATCCTCACGCTGAGGCCGTTTGCATTTCTGCTAAATCACTTGTTGCTAGAACAGATGCTGGCCTCAAACCTTCAAGAGCAGGTTCGCTGGCGCGCGCACAAACATCTCTTGGGCCAATCCTCGGCCTTTTTTCAGAACGACTTCGCCGGGCGACTGACCAACCGCGTGATGCAGCTGGGTGAGGCGGTGCAGGATGCAACCTATATGGCGTTCGAGGGGGTCTGGTACGCCCTGACATATGTGATTGGTGCGTCGCTGATCCTCGCCAGCGTGGAGCCTGTTCTCGCGTTGCCCCTCTTGGCTTGGGCAGTTATCTACGCGCTCTACGTGCGCTACATCGCAAAGCGGGTCGGGATGGCGTCAGAAAAATGGTCCGATGCGCGTTCGACGGTGACCGCGCGCGTGGTGGATGCCTATTCCAACATAGAGACGATAAAGCTTTTCGCCGATGAGGGGACGGAGGAGAGATACGTCCTGTCGGCGCTCAAACGCCTGCGTCTACGGTTTCAGCGGTTCCTGCGGCTGATGACCGAGCTCAATTTTGGCCTCAACATTATCAATGGCATCCTGATCCTCGCCATGCTCATCCCGGCGATCTGGCTCTGGACCGAGGGGCGCGTGAGCGTGGGCGAGGTGGCAGCGGCCACAGCGTTGACGATCCGGCTCAACGGGATGTCAGGCTGGATCATGTGGGTGATCATCCGCCTTTTCGAGCACGCGGGTGTGATCCGCGAAGGGCTGCGGTCGATCGCCGTGCCGCATGGCGTGGTGGACAAGCCGGGTGCGGGGCAGCTGCAGGTCAGTGAAGCGGCCATCGCTTTCAAGGGCGTGACGCATCACTATGGGAAAGGCCATGGCGGTCTCAATGGCGTGGATTTGAGCATCGCGCCGGGTCAGCGTGTCGGCCTCGTGGGCCGTTCGGGTGCGGGCAAGTCGAGCCTTGTGAACCTCCTCCTGCGCTTCCGGGATGCCGAAGAAGGCGTGATTGAAATCGATGGACAGGACGTGGCGGGTGTCACGCAAACCTCGCTGCGCCGCTCCATCGGGATGGTGAGCCAGGACAGCTCGCTCCTGCACCGCTCGATCCGCGCGAACCTGCTCTACGGGCGAATGGACGCGACGGAAGAGCAGATGATGGCGGCGGCGAAGCGGGCCGAGGCGCATGACTTCATCCTCGATCTGCAAGACCCCGAAGGCCGCACAGGTTACGCGGCCCAAGTGGGCGAGCGGGGCGTGAAGCTGAGCGGCGGGCAACGCCAGCGTGTGTCCATCGCGCGAGTGATCCTTAAGGACGCTCCAATTTTGGTGCTGGACGAGGCCACATCGGCGCTCGACTCAGAAGTAGAAGCTGCCATTCAAGATACGCTTTTTGGTCTGATGGAGGGCAAAACGGTTATCGCCATCGCCCACCGTCTCAGCACGATTGCGCAGATGGACAGGATCGTGGTGATGGATCAAGGCCGCGTCGTCGAGGACGGCACACATGATGAATTGCTGGCGCTCGGTGGGGTCTATGCTGGGCTCTGGTCGCGCCAGTCGGGTGGCTTTTTGGGTGAGGACGCGGATTAGGGGGCGCTGCCCTCCCGGCAAAAGCTGTGCCAGCTTTCACCACCCCCCGGGATACTTTTGGCAAGAAGAGGGCGAGGCGGCCTGATCATCTTCTTGCTTCAAATATCCTCGCCGAAGGCATAGCTCTTTTTTGGTGACGCGCGGGCAAAAGGTGTGCCGGTCTCTTGACGGGCCGAGCGATTCCGCCTACGCACCCACAAAGGAATTGGGGGCGGCGCCTATGGTGGTGCCCATTTGTTTTGATACGGGCCTTCGGGGCCTTGCATGAAAAGACGAGGATGACGCCATGTCGCGCCGCTGTGAACTTACGGGAGTTGGCCCAATGGTTGGGAACAACTCGAGCCACGCCAACAATAAGACCAAGCGTCGGTATTTGCCGAACCTGAACGATGTGACGCTGCAATCCGAGGCCTTGGGCCGCGGCGTAAAGCTGCGGATCACGGCTGCTGCTTTGCGCACCGTGGATCACCGTGGTGGGCTTGACGCGTTTTTGGCCAAATCTAAGGATGCGGAGCTGTCGGCAAACGCGCTGAAGGTCAAGAAAGCGATCTCCAAGATTGATGACGCAGCGGCCTTGACCCCTGACGCCTAATCATACGCCGTGAAGCCGGAAAATTATGGCCCTGCCGACTATCCGGCGGGGCCGTTTTGCGTTTTGTTGCTGCGCAGTTGGGCTCTGCAGTCATATGTAGGCGCAAAGCTGTTGGCAAATAGGGAGATACCAGAATGGTTTTCACGCGGAATATTTTGGCAGCCGCCTTGGCTGCTTGTGTCGCAATGCCGGTCTTTGCCTCTGATATAAAGGTGATGGACGCGTATGCCCGCAGCGCCTCTCCCGGGGCGGTCACGGGGGCCGCGTTCATGCATCTGACAAACACTGGCGCGGCTGAGGATCGGCTTATCGCGGTCGCATCGCCTGCCGCTGAAAAGGTGGAGCTTCACACCCATGAAGAGGACGCCAATGGCGTGATGCGGATGCTGCATGTGGAGGATGGTTTTGCCCTTCCGGCAGGTCAGACGCTGATACTGGAGCGTGGCGGCAAACATGTGATGTTGATGGGGCTGACCGCGCCCTTGACACAGGGTGAGATGGTGCCATTCACGCTGATCTTTGAGCAGGCAGGTGAGATCGAAATCGACGTGCCTGTCGATCTGGAGCGCAAGGGCGGCCATTCCATGGGTCATGGGTCTGATCACGGCGTAAGTGATGAAGGTTGAGGCGACGTCCACGGCAGTGATGGCCGAATTGAGCTTTCTTGGGGCGCGGTAAAGACGACCCTTGAAGTGCGGGCGCCAGCGTGGTGGCTTTGGTCTCATGAAGCGTCCGCGCGCGGCTTATACGGGATAGCTCAGATGACCTTAGTCGAATCTCCCTCCTTCTGCCCTGCTTGTGGCGGGGGCGGGACGACAAACTCCAATCGCCGTTGTGGTGTGACGGCGTGAAGGCCGTGGGCATCCTTGGCGGGATGGGGCCAGAGGCGACAGTCCTTTTGATGCAAAAGGTGATCGTTGCGGTCCCGGCTTCGGATGATGCGGATCATGTGCCTTTGATCGTGCATCAGAACCCCCAAGTGCCGAGCCGGATAAGGGCGCTGATTGAGGGTGGTGCCGAAGATCCTGGCCCGGTTTTGGCCGCCATGGCGCGGGGGCTGGAGGCCGCAGTGGCACAGGCGCTGGCCATGCCCTGCAACACTGCGCATCACTATGTGGACGCGGTTAAGCGGGCCACGAAGCTGCCGTTCCTGCATATGATCAACCTGACCACCGACGCCCTCAACGGCCAAGGCGCAAAGCGTATCGGCATGCTAGCAAGCCCCGCCACGCGGATAGCGGGCGTGTTTGATGCGCCCTTTGCGGCAGCGGGCCTGACCCCGGTTTGGGCCGCCGAGGAAGCATCGCTTTTGGAGATCATTCGCGCGGTAAAGGCAGGCGAGCCACGAGAAGCCCTGATGCCCGCCTTGTGGGCCGAGGCAGAGGCGCTTTGTGCGGCGGGCGCGGACCACCTGCTGATCGCCTGCACGGAATTATCGATGATGTCGGGTGCAATGCCTGAAGGCATAGCATGGACAGACAGCCTTGATTGCCTCACGACTGCCATTGTTCAGGCGGCGCGCGCCTAGCTACAGGTGGCGCTGGCGCGTTTGCCGTATGCTATGTAGGCGTCCCAAAACGCTTCGTCATTCGAGCGGTCCGATTGCCTGATATCCTGGGCCAGTTGTGGATCTGAATAGAATTTCACGGCGCGGCGCTGCTGCGAATTGGTCAGCGTCTGATCGGCCACAGCCTGAATGCAGCCACACAGCGCCCGACTGCGCGCTTTGCGGTCAGAGGTGAGGCAGGCCGTGCTGATGGGTCCTGTGGCGCGTGGTGCAGAACGTGGGATGGAAGAGCTATTCGAGAACTCGCCCCGGTCGCTCTTTTTGAAGCGGTCGCCGCCACCGCAGCCCGCAAGCGTCAGGATCAATCCTGCAATCAGAAGGTTTTTCATCGCTCTTGCCTCATGTCGGCGGGTCTTTTGAGGAGGCAATATGCCCCGTGCCCGCACCGTTTTGCCAATAGTGCCCCAGCCGCGTGGATTTTTCAATTCACAACATACGCGTGCGCACATCCGGCTACCATTCTGCGGCTCTGCGCCCCGGCCTTCTATCGCGCTTGACCAACCCCCTAAAGCGCATCATATCCAAGCCCATGACAGACCTTTCACATATCCGGAACTTCTCGATCGTGGCGCATATCGACCACGGTAAATCCACACTTGCCGATCGCCTGATCCAGCAGACCAATACGGTCGCGGAGCGGGACATGAAGGCACAGATGCTGGACAGTATGGATATCGAGCGTGAGCGCGGTATCACGATCAAAGCCCAGACAGTGCGCATCAATTACACTGCGCAAAATGGCGAGGACTATGTGATCAACCTGATCGACACGCCCGGTCACGTCGATTTCGCCTATGAGGTTTCGCGGTCCATGCGTGCGGTTGAGGGGTCTCTTCTTGTCGTGGACAGCACCCAAGGTGTGGAGGCGCAGACACTGGCCAATGTCTATCATGCCATTGATGCGGATCACGAAATTGTCCCGATCCTGAACAAGATCGACCTGCCTGCGTCTGAATGTGACCGCGTGGCAGAGCAGATTGAGGATGTCATCGGTATCGATGCCTCCGGCGCGATCCGGGTCAGCGCGAAAACTGGCGAAGGCATCACCGAGACGCTCGAGGCGATCATCACCCATCTGCCCGCGCCCAAGGGCGACCGGGAGGCGCCGCTCAAGGCGATGCTGGTCGATAGCTGGTATGACGCCTATCTGGGCGTGATCGTCCTCGTGCGGATCATGGACGGCGTTCTGAAAAAGGGCGACCGGGTGCGCATGATGCAAAACGGGTCGGTCCACCAGGTGGACCGCATCGGCGTCTTCCGCCCCGCCATGACGGTGATCGACGAGCTTGGCCCCGGCGAGATCGGTTTTATCACAGCCCAGATCAAGCAGGTGCGCGACACCAAGGTGGGCGACACGATCACCCATGACAAAGCGCCATGTGCCGCACCTTTGCCGGGGTTCAAACCCTCGGTGCCGGTCGTGTTCTGTGGGCTCTTCCCCGTGGACAGCTCGCAATTTGAAGACCTGCGTGATGCAATTGAAAAGCTGGCACTGAACGATGCGAGCTTCTCGTCCGAGATGGAAACCTCGGCAGCGCTCGGCTTCGGGTTCCGCTGTGGTTTCTTGGGCCTGTTGCACCTTGAGGTGATCCGCGACCGGATTGAGCGCGAATATGACATCGAGCTTATTACGACCGCACCCTCGGTGATCTATCACATCTACTCAAAAGACGGCACGATGGAGCCTCTCCACAACCCTGCCGACATGCCCGACATGAGCACGGTGGATCATCTGGAGGAGCCGCGCATCAAGGCGACGATCCTCGTGCCGGATGAGTATCTGGGCGATGTTCTGAAACTCTGCCAAGACCGTCGCGGCATTCAACTCGACCTGACCTATGCCGGGTCGCGCGCGATGGCGGTCTATGACCTGCCGCTCAATGAGGTCGTCTTCGATTTCTACGACCGCCTGAAATCGGTGACCAAGGGCTATGCGTCCTTTGATTATCAAATGGTAGGCTACCGCGAGGATAACCTTGTGAAGATGTCCGTGCTGGTTAATGACGAGCCTGTGGATGCCCTGAGCATGATGGTCCACCGTGACCGGGCCGAGCTTCGTGGACGCGCCATGGTCGAAAAGCTCAAAGATCTCATTCCACGCCACATGTTCAAGATCCCTATTCAGGCCGCAATCGGCGGCAAGGTGATTGCGCGCGAGACCCTGTCCGCGATGCGCAAGGACGTGACGGCGAAGTGCTACGGCGGTGATGCGACCCGAAAACGCAAGCTTCTGGATAAGCAGAAGGCGGGCAAGAAGAAGATGCGCCAGTTCGGCAAGGTGGATATCCCGCAAGAAGCGTTTATTTCAGCTCTTAAGATGGACAGCTGAGGCTGGCCATTTTTTGGGCCGGTGCGGGTAAATGATTGGGAGGCTGCGGCACCCTGTTTGGGTTCTGACGTGCTCCCGCCCCCAAATCTGACCTAAATCAAAGCCGCCACCCTGCGCCCGTGCCACTCTGCGCTGCATAACCCGCAGAGGAGAATCCCATGGGCTGGCTTGTATTCGTATTGCATCTTTTCATTGGTTCGACCCTTGCGGGCACGGCGGTCATCGCGGCGCTGGTGATGGGATATGATTCTGTGCCCAACCTTTTGATCGCGGCTGGCGCTGGATTTGTCGTGGCGGTTCCGGTGTCGGTGATGCTGGCCAAAACGCTGATGAAACTGCGCTAGATATGGGGTGAATACGCCGTGGAGGTGGGGTTTGCTCAGCTGGCAGAGGATAAGAAATTGACAGGCCCGCAGGCTCGTTTACCATACCTGCCAACGAATGGCGGCACAGTAACAATATAATGAGGGACGTAATGCGCATTTTGACGACCATTTCCACCGGGATCGCGCTGGCGATGCTGAGCACGACTCCAGCGGCGGCGGGTGATGCAAAGATTTACGCGGTGCCGTCGCATGAGAATTTCTGCCCAGCGGGGCTTCAGCCTGTGACCATCTCGGGTGTGATCTGCTGCGGCGTTCCGAACCAGCAAGCGACCTATCATCAGGTTATGCAGCACCCGACCCCTAAGAAAAAAGTGCACAAACACTATTCTGCGCGGGCCCATTGCCCTGTTGGAACCAAAGGGTGCTCATAAAGCGTAGCGCTTGAGAGATTCTGGGGCGTGCCCGGTGGCGCGCCTTTTTCGACCGCTGCATGCTCCAGAGCACGATTTCCGGAGCAGCAGCCCGCAAAGCACCCTGATCCGGTGCCGCGATGTTTTACGGCCCGGGAAACTCTTCCGCCTTTCAGGCGCGCTGCAATTGCGCACCGTCGCAGCGCCCTCAGAGCAGCGTCAGATCCGACGCCATCTCTCGCCCGTCTCGGCCTTCCTGAAGCTCGTAGCTGACCTTCTGGTTATCCGCGAGGCCGGTCAGCCCCGAGCGTTCCACGGCCGAGATATGCACAAACACATCGCTGCCGCCTTGATCGGGTGCGATAAACCCGTACCCTTTGGTCGTATTGAACCATTTCACGGTGCCACTTGGCATGCCGCTTCTCCTTCTTGTCTTCGTCCCGGTCCTATTGCCGGTCATGCAGTTTGGGGAATGCGCGCGGTAGGGCCGCGCTTGGGTTGCACACCCAGACTGCACCATTAAAGATTGCACGGAGTATGTAAAAATCAAGTGAAAGCTTATGCAGCCCTTCGCGGCGCAGGGGCGGGCAGAGGAGTTTTGTGATGGTCCTTTATGGTCTGAAAAATTGCGATACCTGCCGTAAGGCATTGAAAGCATTGCCGAGTGCCGAGCTTCGCGATGTCCGCGTCGATGGTGTGCCGGCCGATCTGCTTGCGCGGGCCTATGCTCAATTTGGCGACGATCTGCTGAATACGCGGTCAACTACGTGGCGTGGCCTTAGCGAGGCGGAACGCGCGGGCGCGCCGCTGGACCTGATCGCGGCGCATCCGGCACTGATGAAACGCCCGCTCATCGATGCAGGCGGCACGCTTTATCTCGGATGGGGCAAGGACGTGCAGGCCGTTCTGGGGTCTTAGTCTTCGGCGCTATGACGGCGGGCGAGGACACGGTCGAGCGATAGCCACCCCGCGCCCTTCATCACCAGCACGATAAGTAAAAAGATCCACAGCGCCCGTTGGTCCATGATGAGCGAACTGGGCGCCTTGTCGAACCACGCGCCGACCGTTGCCGCCTCGGATGCCACACCGTGGCCGATAAGATCTGTGAGGGTCTGCACCACTATGAAACCGATCATCCCGATCGCGGCAAGGCGTGTGAAAAGCCCGATGGTGATCAGGACCGGCAGGATGAATTCGGCCCATGTCCCCGCAAGCACGATGGCTGTGTGATATGGCGTCATCTGGCTCAAGTCATAGCCTGCTGCCTCGACCGCGCGGGGAAAGATCTGCGCGTAGGCGCCGAAGGAGGGACTGAAAATCCCAAGGATGCCATCGCCCAGCTTTGTCAGCCCGGAGACCCAGAAATAGAGCAGGAAGATCGCTGCAAACAGGAAACGAGCCAGAAGCCCGAGCGCGCCATCGGCCTGAGAAATTCGCGAAAAGACGGAATTATGAAGGGATATCAATGTATTCATGGGCTGTCTCCGGGACGTATCTGAATGATGGCCCGGCCTGCAATGAGCGCCGAGAGGGTTGGGGTGAGATCGAATTCGCCGCCGCCTTTCGTGGCTTGGGTCGCCACCTCGAAGGCTGTGCCGAAGGTTTGCCCATCTGCCAGCGCGGCGATGAACGTGCCGCCACCGGGGGCGAGCGGAGTTGCGATGGGGTCAAATTCGGGCCGTGTGACAAGCACGTTTTGCGCGTTACCTGAGGGTTTGGGCGCACCGTCTTCCATGTTGTAGGCCCAGATCTCATGCACGGGCCAGCGCGAGCGGATGAGCCGCAGGGTGGGCGCGAGAGTCAGAGTGGCTCCCATCAAGGCATCGGGCGGGAGGTTTTGCAATTCTGCGGGGTCAATCGCCACCGCATCCGCTGCGTGATAGGATTCGCGCAAAGCCTGCTCCAGCCGCGCAACGTCTGGAAGGTAGCCGAGATGGGCCAGCGGCTCAAACCCTTCGAGAAAGCCGGGCAGGGCGGCGCCATATTGGCTGATCATCGGGGCGGTTGGCGGATGCTGACGCAGGAAAATCCCCATCAGCCCACGAAAATTCTCATCTCCGATAAGTTTGCGGATGGCGGGAAAGCTCACCTCCAGCGCCTCGGTCAGGCTGACTGCGACGTTGTTGCGATAGACCGAAAAGCGCGCACCAGCCGGACGGCCATGGCCGTCACTCAAACCCTCTGGAACGGGACGTGCACTGTCGAGCAAGGCCGCGCGAAATGTATCCTGGCTGACGCTCACGCGGGGACCTGCGCCAACGCATCGGCAGCGCGCTGCGCCTCGGCGGCGAGTGTGGGCCAGTCGGGCACATCCGCGTCCCATTCGATCAGCAAGGGCCGCGGGCCGGAGCGTTGCAGCGTGTAGTGCAGCAGTGACCAGACGGGATCAGCAACCTCACGCCCGTGGCTGTCGATCAACAAGGGCGCACCGTGATCGTCTGCGTCTTCATCATGCCCACCGAGATGGATTTCCCCAACCTTATCAAGCGGGAATGCGTCAATATAGGCATGTGGATCGAGGTTAAGATTGGTCGCGGAAATAAAGACGTTGTTCACATCCAAGAGGAGGCCGCACCCGGTGCGCGCGCTCAGCTCGGAGAGAAACGCTGTCTCTTCCATCGTGCTCTTGTCAAAGGCGAGGTAGCTCGAGGGGTTCTCCAAAAGCATCCTGCGCCCGATCGCCTCCTGCAACGCGTCGATATGATCCGCCACGCGGGTGAGGGTGGCTGCTGTGTAAGGCAAAGGCAGAAGGTCGTTGAGGAAGTGGCTGTCATGAGTGGACCATGCCAGATGCTCAGAAAAGCTCGCCGGGTTCAGCCAACCGCAGAGCGTCTTCAGGCGGGCGAGGTGATCGGGATCAAGCGGTCCTTCGCCCCCGATGCTGAGGCCGACGCCGTGCACGGAAATCGCGAATCGTTCGGAGAGGTGACGCAGCTGCGCAAGAGGGCGCCCGCCATCGCCCATGTAATTCTCGGCATGGATTTCCAGCCACTCAACGGGGGCGGGGTTTTCCATAATTGACTGAAAATACTGGGCTTTATAACCCACACCGGGGCCTGGGGGCAGGGCAGAAAAGGGGTGGGCATCCAGCATGGCAGCCTCCGAAAGAGAAAAAGGGTGCGCCGAGACTTCCCAGCGCACCCCGAACATAGCTTATGCGGGCAGGTCACGATCAAGTGGCTCAAGCGAGCCTGCGCGATCGCCGTCCTTGGACATGCTCTCGCATGTGCCTGCCTCCACGAATTTCCATGCGTTGCCTTGGTAATCGACTGTGGACGAACCGGCGCATGTGGTGCCCGCGCCAGCTTTGCAATCGTTTTCGCCGGCCAGCGAGATGCCGTAGCACTTCTCTTGGTCCATGGCCTGCGCCGTGGAGGTTTGAGCGGCCAGAGCGGCTGTGACGGCACCTGCGATTGCGACTGTTTTCATGATGTTCGACATATTGGGTCTCTCCCGTTGGGTTCTTGTTTCCAGATCGCCTGCTGTTGTGACTGCGGGTCGATGGGGTGTCCCGATCAGCCCTTTGTGGCGATGGGGTAACCATAGCGGCGAATGGCCGCACAACGCCAATCACAGGAGTGTCAGACACGCGTGTGTCAACTCGGTGTTATCGTGCAAAGGGCAGCAGGCATTGAAAATATGGGGAAATTTCCCGGTCTACAGCGGCTTTGGACGCAGAGGCGCGCGACTTTCAGCTGCAAACCGGGCAAATGTTACAAGAGGTCAGGCGGCGTGGCAGCGCGTGCGAGCTCAATTGTTACATCCTCAAGGCTGGCCATTGACGTCTGTTTCTCACCAAGGCGGCGGACTGAGACGGTGCGGTCTTCTACTTCGCGCATCCCGCAGGCGAGGATCACGGGCACTTTGCCGACCGAATGCTCACGGACCTTATAGTTGATCTTTTCATTGCGCGTATCCGCCTCGGCCCGGATGCCTTGGGCGCACAAGGTGGCTACCACCTCATTCACGTAATCATCCGCGTCCGAGATGATGGAGGCAACGACAACCTGCCGTGGCGCCAGCCAGAACGGCAGTTTGCCCGCGTGTTCCTCGATCAAGATGCCAATGAACCGCTCGAAGCTGCCGAGCGTGGCGCGGTGCAGCATGACAGGGCGGTGTTTCGCGCCATCTTCGGCGATGTAATTAGCGTCCAGACGCTCGGGCAGGACGAAATCCACCTGATGTGTGCCGCATTGCCAATCGCGGCCAATCGCGTCGGTGAGCACAAATTCCAGCTTGGGGCCGTAGAACGCGCCTTCGCCGGGGTTCAACTCAGGCTCGATGCCCGCGGCACGGGTGGCCGACAGAAGCGCCGCCTCAGCCTTGTCCCAGACCTCATCCGAGCCTGAGCGCTTTTCAGGCCGATCCGAGAACTTCACGCTGAAATTCTCGAACCCGAGGTCTTTGTAAACCTCCGACAGGAAGCGGATGAACTCCGCCGTCTCCGCCTCGATCTGATCCTCGCGGCAGAAGATATGCCCGTCATCTTGGGTAAACCCGCGCACCCGCATGATACCGTGCAGCGCCCCCGAGGGCTCATAGCGGTTGCAGGAGCCAAACTCGGCCATGCGCAGCGGCAGGTCGCGGTAGGACTTGAGGCCTTGGTTGAAAATCTGCACATGGCAGGGGCAGTTCATCGGCTTGAGCGCGTTGACGGCCTTTTCGCGGGCATGTTCCTCGTCCACTTCGACGATGAACATATTCTCTTGGTATTTCTCCCAGTGCCCTGAATCGACCCAAAGCTGACGGTCGACCACTTGTGGTGTGTTCACCTCCACATAACCGCCCGCGCGTTGCTGGCGGCGCATGTAGTCCTGCAGCAGCGTGTAAATTGTCCAGCCGTTGGGGTGCCAGAAGATCTGCCCGCGCGCCTCTTCTTGCATATGAAAGAGGTCCATCTCACGACCCAGCTTGCGGTGGTCGCGTTTCGCGGCCTCCTCCAGCATGTTCATATGCGCCTTGAGCTTTTCCTTCGATGTAAACGCCACGCCATAGATGCGTTGCAGCATCTCGCGCTTGCTGTCACCGCGCCAATAGGCTCCTGCGACGCTTATCAGCTTGAACGCATCCGCGGGAAGCTGTCCGGTATGCTGAAGGTGCGGCCCACGGCAGAGGTCCTGCCACTCGCCATGCCAATACATCCGCAAAGGCTCATCGCCGGGAATCGCCCCGATCAGCTCTACCTTGAAGGGTTCGCCCGCGTCCTCGTAATGCTTCACAGCGCGGGGGCGGTCCCAAATTTCGGTGCGCACGGGATCGCGCAGGTTGATAATCTCGCGCATTTTCTTCTCGATCGTGCCGAGGTCCTCGGGCGAAAATGCCTCGGCGCGGTCGAAGTCATAATACCAGCCATCCTTGATGACGGGACCGATTGTGACCTTCACATCGGGCCAGATTTCCTGGACCGCGCGCGCCATCACATGGGCCAGATCATGGCGCACAAGCTCATTGGCCTGCTCTTCGTCGGCCATGGTGTGGATCGCGATCTGTGCGTCCGCCTCGATGGGCCATTGAAGGTCCCAGTGCTGGCCGTCCACCGTTGCGGAAATGGCCTTCTTGCTCAAGGACTTGGATATGTCGGCGGCAACCTCGAAAGGGGTCACGCCGGGCGCGAAGCTGCGCGCGGTGCCATCGGGAAAGGTGAGGGAGATTTGGGCCATGTGTGGCGCTCCTCGTCGGTCTGGCGCCTACAGGTGCGCCCGGTTGCGGGTGAGGCTTCTGTTTGGCCGCGCAGGCGGTTCAAGTCAAGCAGCCACGGCCCGCCCTATGCAGCGCGGTGTGCAATCGCATGCGAGCCATTGTGTGCATTAGTATGCGAACGAGGTTGTAACTAATTGACGCACAACGATTTTTCTCTTGGATCGCTCGAACGGGTAGGGTACTAATACCCTCCAGAGCGGTTGACTGCGGACCGGGTAAAAGGAGCGATGATATGCCTAAGTTTAATACAAATATTGAGCTTTCTATCGAAGACATGGACCTTATCGAGGCAGCCTTGCGCCAAACCAAAGCTGACCTGAGCAGCAAGCTTATCGAGGCCGAAGTTCCCACCAACGAGATCGAGCCAGAGCGCCGCGTGCGCAAGATCCACAATCTCTTGGGTCGCCTGCACAACCAAAAGGTATTCTACCGCCCCTCCAACACGTATGTGGGCGGCTGAACCGTCGGTCTTGCCAATCTGCGCGCATTACATGAGGGTGATGCGCGTAGACGTTTAAGGGCAGGGCATGAGCGAGATCAGCTTTCTGAAGACCCAAAACGGTAGGCGCATCGCTTATCACCAAACGCCGGGCACATCGCCTGGCGTTGTTTTTTTGGGCGGTTTCAAATCGGATATGGGCGGAACCAAGGCCCTGGCACTTGAGGGCTGGGCACGGCGCACCGGGCGCGGCTCTGTCCGGTTCGACTATTCTGGTCACGGTGCCTCGTCTGAGGCCTTTACAGACGGGTGTATCGGGGATTGGGCGGCGGATGCGCGCGCGGTTTTGGATATGTTGGAGGGGCCACAGGTTCTGGTCGGCTCCTCCATGGGCGGCTGGATCGCCCTTTTGCTGGCGCGCGCACAGCCCGAGCGCGTGGCGGGGCTCGTGACCATCGCCGCCGCCCCGGATTTCACCGAAGACAGCATGTGGGCGGGCTTTGACGCGGGGCAGCGCGCGGCGCTGGAGGTGGACGGCCAAATAAGCTTGCCGAGTGACTACGACGAGCCTTACATCATCACGCGACGATTGATTGAAGACGGGCGTGATCACCTTGTGCTGCGCAGTCCACTGCGATTGCCCTTCCCTGTTCGATTTCTGCAAGGGACAGCGGATGCGGATGTGGATAAGTCGGTGGCCTTGCAGCTTTTAGACCACTCTGAGGGGCCGGACATGCGGCTTACTCTGGTGGATGGGGCAGACCACCGTTTCTCAGATCCGGCCTGTTTGAAAATGATTGAAGCTGCTGTTGAGGATGTTTTAAACCTATCAGAAAGATATATAAAACAAAGCTCTAAATGCCGCTCTTGATTCATCACATGACCAAAAGGATAGCATCTTGAAGCGGCCAGCCAGCATGAGATCACTCGAAGATCTGGGGCGGGTGCGTCTATCCAAACACTTCTTCATGCGCGATTTTCTCTACTCCGAGATCGGCAATATCCACAGCCTTCAAAACATCCCGGAAAACCCTGATATCGCGATAAAAAATGGCTGGGGCCTTTGCGAAAACCTGCTTGATCCGCTGGAGGAGACCTTTGGCCGGATCGCCATCCGTTCGGACTATCGCAGCCCCGACCTCAACCGGTTTGGCAATGAGAACGGTCTGAACTGCGCGCGCAACGAGGCCAATTACGGCCACCATATCTGGGATATGGGCGGCCCTGAGGAGCAGGGCGCCTGTGCGTCCATCGCGATCCCATGGTTCGCCGATCGCTACGCCGCGGGGCGCGACTGGCGCGATCTGGCATGGTGGATACACGATCATCTGCCCTACTCCGAGATGTGGTTTTTCCCCAAACTCGCGGCGCTGAACCTGACATGGCGTGTGCATCCCCAGCGCACGATTTCCAGCTATCTTGCACCCAAGGGAAAACTGCTGGCAGCCGGAGCAGAGCCGCGCGAAAAAGAGGCGGAGCGGCGTGCAAGATATGCCGATTTTCCACCATTCCGGGGCATCGCCTATCCATGAGCGGTTGACCCGGGCGGGCGCTGTGCGAAGGTGGCGGCTGGTAGTCATGAGGGAAAAGCCGCGATGAACGAGCCGTTGGTATTTGTGCCGGGCATCATGTGTGATGCGCGGGTTTTTGGCCCGCAGCTTGCGGCACTCAGCCCGCATCACGCGGTCACTATTGCGCCGATCACCCTAGGCGAGCGGGTGGAGGAGATCGCCTCGGGCTTGCTGGACGTCTTGCCACGCCGGTTCGCGCTGGTGGGTCATGCGTTGGGCGGGATTGTTGCGATGGAGATCCTGCGCCGCGCGCCCGACCGGGTGGGGCGGATTGCCTTGATGAACACCAATGCCTTTGCCGAAACCCCGCAAAGTGCCGCTGATCTGGAGCCGCTGATCATCAAACTTCGGTCGGGCAGTGTGGAGGGGTTTGCGCAAGGAATGTTGCCAGCCGATCATCTTGCCCCCGGTCCGGTGCGTGCGGAAATCTTGGCTTTGGTTGGTGATATGGCCGACCATCTGGGGGCTGATACCCTTCTGCGGCAGGTGCGCGCGCAACAGCGCAGGCGGGATTATCAGGCGGTGCTACGCCGCTGCAAGACGCCCGCCCTGGTGCTCTGCGGCGAGCATGACGGCCCCGCACCGATCAAGCGAAATACGTTTCTGGCGGATCTGATCCCCTACGCACAGCTCAGCGTGATTGAGGCGGCAGGTCACCTGCCGATGCTGGAGCAGCCTGATGCCACGACGGCGGCGTTGCGTACGTGGCTCAAACAGCCGCTCGTGCTGCAGTAACGCAAAGCGGCCCGGAGTTATCCGGGCCGTGTGTATGCATATCTGCAAGTGCAGATCAGGCCGCGTTCTTGTTCGCGGGCTTTTTGCGGCTCGCCGTCTTGGCAGGCAGTGGGCCACTATGCGCGTCCATGAACTCCAGAACCAGCGGTCGGATATTCTCGCGCCAGCTGCGCCCGGCAAAGATTCCGTAATGGCCTGCGCCGTCCTCTAAGTGGCTCGCCTTTTTGGAATCGGGCAGCCCGGTGCACAGATCAAGCGCCGCGATACACTGACCGGGGGCGGAGATATCATCTTTGGAGCCTTCGACGGTTTTCACCGCCACGCTTGTGATCTTGCCGATATCGACCTTGTGGCCATTAACGACAAATTCGTTCTTGGCCACTTCAAGCCCTTTGAAAATCCGCTCTACCGTGGAGAGGTAGAATTCTGCGGGCATGTCCATCACGGCCAGGTATTCGTCGTAGAACCGGTTGTGGCGGTCATTGTCGCTGGCCTCGCCGCGCGCGACGCGGCCGATCTGGTCCATGAACGCGTTGCTGTGCATCTCGGAGTTCATCGAGATGAACGAGCTGAGCTGCAAGAGGCCCGGATAAACCAAGCGGCCCACGCCGGGATATTTGAAGCCGACACGCTGGATCATCGTCTCTTCAAGCTGCCCCATCGTCACGCGGCGGCCAAAATCGGTCACATCCGTGGGCGTGGCATCGGGATCGACCGGCCCACCGATCAACGTGAGCGAGCGCGGCTGTGCGTCCGGGTCCAGCTCGGCCAGATAGGCGGTTGCGGCCAGTGCCAGCGGTGCTGGCTGACACACGGCGATCACATGGGTGTCGGGACCCATTTCACGCATGAACTCCATCAGATAAAGTGTGTAATCCTCAACGTCGAACTTGCCCGCGCTAACGGGGATGTCGCGCGCATTATGCCAGTCGGTCACATAGACCTCGCAATGCACCAGCAGGCTTTTGACCGTGGAGCGCAGCAGCGTGGCGTAATGCCCCGACATGGGTGCGACCAGCAGGATGCGCCGCTTCTTGGGCTTGCGGCCCGGCACGACGAAATGGATGAGATCGCCAAAGGGGCGCTCCACCACCTTGTCGATGCTGACAAGATGGTCGCGGCCATCCTCGCAGGTGAAGGTGTGGATGCCCCAGTCGGGCTTGGCTGACATGCGCTTGAACGTGCGCTCGGTCACCTCGCCCCACGCGGCCATCATCTGAAATGCGGGGTTGGGTGTCAGGCTGAAAAGCGGGTATGATGCAAAGGAGAGGGCGGTAGCACCCATCCATTGATTGGCGTTGCGGAGGCTTTCCATCAGGTCGTAAGTGGCCATATAGCGCATTGTCGTCTCCTTGGGGCATCTGCCCGGCTTGTTCGCCGCACTGTCCCTCCCGACGACACGACTTTATGCTGCATAGCAGAAAACGTAGTGGGAAAATAATAAAATGGCAACGCAGCACGATGACGCGCCAGAAAATTTGGAAAAGATGAACGCCAATCTCGCGCGTGTCGAAGAACTGTCCCAGCGGCTGATCCAGGCCCTGTCGGCCAAGAACAATCCGGCCAATCCCACGTTGAACGGGCCGGGGCAGGATCTCTTTGCCAAGGCGGCCGTGTCCTACTGGAGCGAGGTGCTGGAAAACCCCGGCACGATCTATGAGACGCAGCTTGGATATTGGGGCAAATCGGTGCGTCACTTCATGGAAGCGCAGCAAATGCTGCTGACTGGCGCGCAGGCCTATGCGCCGGGCGAGGCGAAGAATGCGCTGCCTGACAAGCGGTTTTCCAACCCGCTTTGGGAGACCAACCCATATTTCAATTATGTCAAAGAACAGTATTTCCTGAACGCTGAAGCGATTCGCGCAGCGGCCGTTGAGGTGGACGGTCTGGACGAGAAGGACAAGCAGCGACTCGCGTTTTTCGCGCAACAGATCATCGACATGATGTCCCCCACCAATTTCCTTGGCACGAACCCGGATGCGTTGGAACGCGCGGTGGAGACCGAAGGCGAATCGCTGGTGAAGGGTCTGGAAAACCTGATCTCGGATCTGGAGGCAAATAATGGCGAGATGATCGTGCGCCTCGCCGACGAGACGGCGTTTGAGCTGGGCGGTAACATCGCCACCACGCCGGGCGAAGTCGTCTTTCGCAACGAGATGATGGAACTGATCCAATACGCCCCTGCCACCGATGAGGTCTTTGCCACCCCGATCGTGATGTTCCCACCATGGATCAACAAGTTCTACATTCTCGACCTCACGGCGCAGAACAGCATGATCAAGTGGATCACCGAGCAGGGCTACACGCTTTTCATGGTGTCCTGGGTCAACCCGGACAAATCCCACGCGGATGTCGGGATAGAGGATTACATCACCGATGGTTACCTCAAGGCGTTTGAGGTGACCAAGGCGATCACGGGCCAGAAACAGGTCAATGCCGTGGGCTATTGCATCGCGGGCACGACGCTGTGCCTGACGCTCGCGCTGATGAAGGCACGCGGCGACAAGAGCGTGAAATCCGCCACGCTCTTCACCACGCTCACGGATTTTTCCGAGCAGGGAGAGTTCACGCCCTTCCTGCAAAATGATTTCATTGACGGGATCGAGGCCGAAGTGGCCGAGCAGGGCATCCTGCGTTCCTTCATCATGGGCCGTACGATGAGCTATCTGCGCTCCAAGGATCTGATCTACTCGCCCGCCATCCGCAGCTATATGCTGGGCGAGGCGCCTCCGGCGTTTGATCTGCTCTATTGGAACGGCGACGGCGCGAACCTTCCGGGGCGCATGACGACGCAATATCTGCGTGGCCTTTGCCAGCAAAACGCCTTTGCTGAAGATGGGTTCGCGCTTTTAGACACCAATCTGAAGCTGTCAGACGTCGATGTGCCATTATTGGCCGTTACCTGTCAGACCGATCATATCGCGGCGTGGAAAGACTGCTATCGCGGGGTGCAACAGATGGGTGCGAAGGACCGGACCTTTGTTTTGTCGGAATCGGGGCACATCGCAGGCATCGTCAATCCGCCTTCTAAAAAGAAATACAGCCATTATACCAATTCCGACCTGACGGGCGCTCCGGACGCGTGGCTGGAGGGGGCCGTGCGCCATGACGGAAGCTGGTGGCCTCTCTGGGAAGCATGGCTGCGCAAACGCTCGGGCAAGAAGGTGGCGGCGCGTATTCCGGGCGATTCGGATTACAAACTCCTGGAGCCAGCCCCCGGATCCTATGTGCGGATCAAGGCAAGAATCTGATTTCATAACGTATTAGACTTATGCCGCAGTGCAGCATAAATAACTTGATTTTCGGCACCGCAGCACGCATATTGTTTGCAGTTGCAGAAACAGCGGACCAACCCGCTCAGACTTGGAAGGACAAAGAAAATGGCTAAAGCACAAGATATGAACGCGATGATGAAAGACATCATGGGCGCATTCCCCGTCGACACCAAATCCATGGAAGACGCTTTCAAGAGCCACGCCGCTCTGAACGAAAAGCTGTCCGGTGTTGCTCTCTCCGCTGCTGAGAAATCCGCCGAGATCTCCAGCGTCTGGGCAAAAACCACGCTGGCGAAAATGTCGGACATGGCAAAAGCGAAAACCGACCCTGCCGACTACGCAAAAGCGATGACCGATTTCGCATCCGCCAACGCCGAAGTCGCCGCAGAGAACATGGCAGCTTTCGCCGAAGTCGCGAAAAAAGTGCAGATGGAAACAGTCGAGCTGATGATGGCCGCTGGCAAAGACATGCAAGAAGATGCATCGAAAGCCGTCAAGAAAGCCACAGACGACCTGACCACCGCCGCGAAAAAAGCAGGCGTGAAATAAGCAGATCAGTTAGCGTCGCCTGTCCCTCCCGATAGCGTGGCGCGAGACTGCGAAAGGCGAGCCATTGCGGCTCGCCTTTTTGCGTTTTGATGCCAGCCACGGCCACGATAGCGCACCCTTTCTTTTTGCCGCACATGCAGCTAGGGTTTGCTGCACCGCTGCATTTCCGAGGAGGGACCTCCGTGGCTGACCCCATCAAACCGCTGCTGATCAAACGCTACGCCAGCCGGCGTCTTTATAACACCGAGACCTCCGATTACGTCACGCTGGAAGATATCAGCCAGTTCATCCGCGACGGTCGCGAGGTGCAGATCATCGACCTCAAATCCGGCGATGACCTGACCCGTCAATACCTCCTACAGATTATCGCCGAGCATGAAAGCCGCGGTGAAAGCGTGCTGCCTACCAACGTGCTCAATGATCTGGTGCGCAGCTACACGACCCAAGCCACGTCCGTGGTGCCGGAATTCCTCGCCGCCAGCTTCGAGATGCTGCGCGACGGCCAGTCCAAGCTGCTCGACAACATGACCAAGGCAAATCCGATGTCGGCCATGCCGGGCATGGAGGCGATGCGCGCCCAGCAAGAGGCCTTCATGAAGGCGATGACGGGGGGCATTCCCGGCATCACGCCAACCAAGGCCACTGAAGAGGCGGCAGAAAAGCCCAGCCCCGCCGACGAAAACCTCGATGAGATCAAGGCCCAGCTGGCCGAGCTTCAGCGCAAATTGTCCACGCTGGGCAAGTAGGCGATGGTCGACAGTCCGGGCCGGATCACCCTTTGGGGGATCGAAGTGTTCATGGCCGCCGCCGACGAGCGCTCTATCAGCGCTGCCGCCCGCCGTCTTGGGGCCAGCCCCTCTACGATCAGTCAGCAACTGACCAATCTGGAGACGGCGATTGGCGCGACCCTGCTGGAGCGCAGCGCCCGCCCCATCCGCCTGACCCGCGCGGGCGAGATCATGCACCGCCGCGCGCAGACCATCCTCAACGAGGCCGCACAGGCCCGCGCCGAGATGGCGATGCAGGATCTGTCGGTGCTCACGCGTTTTCGCCTTGGGATGATCGAGGATTTCGAGGCAGATGTGACTCCGCAACTCCTGACCCATATGGCCGGGCGGCTCAAAACCTGTCAGTTCCTTCTGGAAACCGGGGCAAGCCACACGCTCTATGATCTGTTGGATGCCCGCGCGCTTGATGTGATCGTGGCGGCAGAGTTGGGCGGGGAGGCGGACTGGACCGAGGTGCACCCGCTGTTGCGCGAGGGCTTTGTCGTCGCCGCGCCCAAAGGGCAGATTGATCCCAATTCAGATCTTCTGACGCAGCTCAAGACCCTGCCGCTCATCCAGTATACGCAGCGGCACTACATGGGCCGGATGCTCACCGCGCATCTTGCGCGGCAAAATCTGTCGATCCCGTTCCGGTTCGAGATCGATAGCTATCACGCGATCCTCGCTTTGGTCGGCCAAGGCACCGGCTGGAGCATCCTGACACCGCTGGCCTTGCGCCGCGCGCGCCGCTTTGCCGATCAGATCGACGTGCTGCCGCTACCCGGCGCGCCGCTCAGCCGCACAATCAGCCTGAAGGCGCGCAAGGGCATCCTACAAGACATGCCCGCCGAGGTGGCGGCCACGCTCAAACCCATCCTGCAAAGCGCCATAGTGGACCCCGCAATTGAGCGGCATCCCTTCATGGCCGAGGACCTGACGGTCCTCTGACAGGCCGTGCTTTTCAGGTCCCGTAAGCGCGCTGGGGTCCGGTCACCTCGGCGACGGCGTCCAGAATGGCCCCCGCAATCACGTCCAGCTCCGCACGTTTCAGGCGCGCGGGCAGGCGGGTGTCGCAGGCCGCGCGCAGCATCACGCGCGTTTTGGGAAGCTCGGGGATACCGCCCGGCAGGAACTTCCAGTTCCAGAACGCCCGCGCATTATCCTGGCTCAGCCCGAAGACCTGCACTTTGACGCCGCGCGCGGCGGCTGCATCCGCAAAGGCACGCGTGTCATCGTCGCTCATTCCAACAAGGTTGAACTGAATGGAATCGGGCGCGCGCAGCTCCCCGGGCAGGGACGCGGGCACATCGAGCCATGCGCATTGGTTCAGCAATCCCGCCACGTAATCATGGTTCGCGCGCCCATCGGCCACGCGCCGTGGCACCTCGGCCAACTGGGGCCGGATGATTGCTGCGCTGAGATTGTTCAAGCGCAGATTATAAAGGGGCAGCATGTTCTGATGCGTGGCAAAGGCCGCCTCAAGCGCCACATCCGCGCCGCCCATATGCTTGGCCCAGTTATGTTCATACGCACCCGACATGATCACCGCGCGCGCCACCAGATCCGCGTCATCGGTGATCAGGATGCCGCCTTCACCGGCATTGACCAGCTTGTAGGACTGAAAGCTGAAGCAGCCGACCTTGCCGATCGTGCCGATCTTGCGCCCGTGCCACTCGGTCCCAAGCGAATGGGCCGCATCTTCGATCACAGGCAGGCCGCGCGCCTCGCAAAGCGCCATGATAGCGTCCATATCCGAGGTATGCCCACGCATATGGCTGATCATCACCGCTTGCACATCGTCAAGCTTGGCCTCGAAATCTGCCAGATCAATGCGGTAATTCTCGCCCACTTCGCACAGAACCGGGATGCAATCGGCATGCACGATCGACGACGGCACGGCGGCGAAGGTGAAGCCGGGGATCATCACGCGCGCATCGCGCGGCAGGCCCAAAGCTTTGATCGACAGGAACAATGCCGCCGAGCAACTGGAAACCGCCAGCGCATAACGCGTGCCCATCATCGCCGCGAATTCCCGCTCCAACAGGGCTACAGGCGCGTCTTGCGGTGCGGTGTAGCGGAAGAGGTCACCCGATTGGAGCATCGCCTCGACGGCGGCGCGGGCCGCCTCGGGGATGGGTTCTGCGTCATAGGTATTGGGGGGCAAAGCGGCGTGTGGGGACATGATGTTCACCTTTTCCGAAATCTATATTCGGGTTTACTTAAAACACCCCACCCCACCGCGCCAGAAAAATCTTTCACGGCTCGCTCGGGTGAGCGTCAAAATGTCGGTGGCGTGCAGGCGCTGATTACCTCGCAGGGCTCTGGACCAACTTGGCGAAACCTGTGCGGCTGGCGGCTGTCGAAGTAATAGGCATCCCCCGGACCCAGCACCTTGCGCTCGTCTCCCACCCAGATCTCCACCCGCCCGCTCACCACGATCCCGCCCTCCTCGGCCTCATGGGCATACATAACCGGGCCCGTATCGGCACCGGGCTGGTAGGTCTCTTTCAGGATCATCATCGCCCGGCCCACAAGGCTGTTGCCCACTTGCCTGAGCGACAATCCCTTCTTGCCGATCTCGGTCAACTCTTCTGTGGCGTAGAACACTTTGCGCTCCGGCTCGGGCGAGAAGGCGAAGAAATCCGACATGCCCACGGGCACCCCTTCGAGGATGCGTTTCAGTGCCCCTACAGAGGGGTTTACCTTGCCCGCCTCAATCAGCGAGATCGTGGAATTGGGCACGCCCGAGCGTTTCGCAAGTGCCCGTTGCGACAGGCCCGCCCGTTCGCGCACGGCGCGCAGGCGCAGGCCCAGATCATCTTCGTCTTTGTTCGACATGTTCAATTCCTTGAACGTTTATGTTCAGCATCTTGATATTTCAACAACTTGCCTTGCGCAAGAAACAGACTTTTCGGAGCTGATTTTCGGGCGTAATGATAGGGGTGTAACATCGGCCCTCCCGCCGCAAAGGATTCCTCAAATGTTGAACGCCGAAATCGCAGAACGCCGCACCCACGCCATCAGCCAAGGTGTGGGCATGATGACCCAGATCTATGTGGATCACGCCAAGAATGCCGAAGTGTGGGACGTGGAGGGCAATCGCTACATCGATTTTGCCGCCGGGATCGCCGTCGTCAACACTGGCCATTGCCACCCTAAGGTGATGGCCGCCGTGGCCGAGCAAGCGCAGCGCTTCACCCATACCTGCCACCAGGTGATGCCTTATGAGAACTACATCCGTCTGGCCGAGCGTCTGAACGAGAAGGTGCCGGGCGATTTCGAGAAAAAGACGGTCTTTGTGACCACGGGTGCCGAGGCGGTTGAGAACGCGATCAAGGTGGCGCGCGTGGCCACGGGCCGCCCCGCGGTGATCGCCTTTGGCGGTGCGTTCCATGGCCGGACCTTCATGGGCATGTCGCTGACTGGTAAGGTCGCACCCTACAAAAAGGGCTTCGGCGCGATGATGCCAGATGTCTACCACGTGCCCTTCCCGGTGGAACTGCACGGCACCACGCCTGATCAGGCGATGGGCGCGCTCAACAAGCTCTTCAAGGCCGATCTCGACCCCGAGCGTGTAGCCGCGATCATCATCGAGCCCGTTCAGGGCGAGGGTGGCTTCTATCCCGCACCCGCCGAGCTGATGCGCGGACTGCGCAAGCTGTGTGACGAGCATGGGATCATCCTGATCGCTGATGAGGTGCAGACGGGTTTTGCCCGCACCGGGCATCTTTTCGCGATGGAGGGCTATGACGTTTGCGCTGATATCACCACCATGGCCAAGGGTCTGGCCGGTGGTCTGCCGCTTGCGGCCCTCACCGGGCGTGCCTATTTGATGGATGCGGCCCTTCCGGGCGGTCTGGGCGGCACCTATGGCGGCAACCCTTTGGGGATCGCGGCGGCCAATGCGGTGCTGGACGTGATCGAGGAAGAGGACCTTTGCAACCGCGCCAATGAGCTTGGCTCGCGCCTGCGTCAACGGCTGGAGCAGATCCGCGCCCACACGCCCGAAATGGTCGATGTGCGGGGCCCGGGCTTCATGGTCGCGGCCGAGTTCAACACAGCCTCAGGCGACGCGCCGAACCCCGATATGGTCAACCGCATCCGCGCCGAAGGGCTCAAGCGTGGTTTGGTGCTGCTCTCGTGCGGCGTCTACGGGAACGTGATCCGTTTCCTCGCGCCGATCACCATCCCGGATGAGGTTTTCGCCGAGGGTCTCGATATCCTTGAGGAAAGCATCAAGGCCGCGCAAGCCGCCTGATCTTTTTCACCCCCGGAACAGCAAGGCCCCGCAGCACCCGCTCCGGGGCCTTTTTGATGGGGATTACGCCAATCCTCTTGAAACCCACGTCCAAGCGGTCAGAGTAAGGCGCATGACTGATCTGCCCCATCTGTTCGCCCCGCTCCATCTGCGCGGCCATGTGATTCGCAACCGGATCCTCTCCACCGGCCATATGACCGTGATGCTGCAGGATGGCGTGCCCTCGGACCGTATGGTCGCCTATCACGCAGCGCGCGCCAAAGGGGGGGCGGGGCTGATCATCATCGAGGCGGCGCGCGTCCACCCTTCGGGCGAATCGAGCCGTCCGGGCATCCGCGCCTACAGCGATGATTGTATCCCGGCCTATGCGCGGCTGGCGGGTGCGGTGCAGGGGCATGGCGCGAAGATATTCGGGCAACTTACCCATCCCGGCCGCGAGATGGGCGTGGGTGCCGATGGCACACGGCTTGCACCCTTCGCGCCCTCGTCTGTGCCAAACGAGCGGTTTCACGTCATGCCGCGCGCCATGCCTGTGGATGTGATTAATGAGATTATCGATGGGTTTCGCAGCGGCGCCGCGCGGATGCGGCAGGCTGGGCTTGACGGGGTCGAGGTGGTGGCCTCGCATGGCTATCTTCTGGCGCAATTCCTCAGCCCACGTGTGAACCTCCGCAGGGATGAATGGGGCGGCGATTTCGAGGGCCGCCTGCGTTTCGTGCGCGCCTGCATCGCGGCGGCGCGCGAGGGGGCAGGGGAGGACATGATTGTCGGTTTGCGCCTCTCGGGTGATGAGAAGGAGGCCAGCGGTCTGGACGCGGGCGAGGTCTTGCAGATTGCCGAGGCGCTGTCCGGGGACGGCGTGCTCGATTATCTCAACGTGGCCGCAGGCAGCTCTGCGAGCCTCGCAGGGTCCACCCATATCGTGCCGCCGATGATCTATGAGGCGGGCTATACCGCGCCCTTGGCCGCCGCGATCAAGGCGCGGGTGGACCTGCCGGTTTTTGTCGCGGGCCGGATCAACCAGCCGCAGATCGCGGAAGGGGTGCTGGCCTCCGGTCAGGCCGATATGTGCGCGATGACCCGCGCGATGATCTCCGACCCCGAGATGCCCAACAAGGCCCGCGCCGGGCGTCTCGACGATATACGCGCCTGCATCGCCTGCAATCAGGCCTGCATTGGCCATATGCTGAGCGGCGTGCCGATCTCTTGCATTCAGCGCCCTGAAACGGGCCGCGAGCTTGAATATGGCACACTGCCACCCGCCGCTGAAAAGCGCCGCGTCTGGGTTGTGGGCGGTGGCCCCGGGGGCATGAAAGCCGCCATTGTGGCCGCACAAAGGGGTCATGACGTGACGCTTTTCGAGGCCACCGGCGCGCTGGGCGGGCAGGTGGCTTTGGCGCAGGCGCTGCCGGGGCGGGCTGAGTTTGGTGGCGTGACGACCAACCTTCTGCGTGAGATTGCGCAGACTGGCCTGCGGGTGGAGCTGAACACCCCCATGACGCCCGAGCAGGCGCAAGAGGGCGCGCCTGATGCGATGATCATCGCCACCGGCGCGCGGCCTCATGCGGCGGACCCCGAGGCGTGCGAAGGCGCGCATATCGTGGACGCGTGGGAGGTTCTGGAGGGCCGCGCCAATGTTGGCGCGCGCGTGGCGATTGCCGATTGGCGCTGCGACTGGATCGGGCTGGGCCTTGCTGAGCGGCTGGCGCGCGATGGCTGCCACGTGCGCCTTGCCGTCAACGGTATGATGGCGGGCGAGGCGATCCAGCAATATGCCCGAGACACGTGGCTTGGCGTGCTGCACAAGCTGGGGGTCGAGATCATCCCCAACGCGCGGTTCTTCGGCGCGGATGCTGATAGCGCCTATTTCCAGCACACGTTGAGCGACGAGGCGATGATTTTTGAGGGCGTCGATACGGTCGTGACCTCGCTTGGCCATGTCAGCCAAACGGGGCTGGCCGATAGGCTTGCCGATTGGCCCGGTGAGATACATATGATCGGCGATTGCCTCAGCCCCCGCACGGTGGAGGAGGCGATACTCGAGGGGCTGCGGGCAGGGGTCGCTGTCTAGCGGGGTCTGCCATACCCGCTCAACGCCTCACGCAGGCGGTTTTGAAACTGGCTTGCGGCAATGCCCATCGGCACGCCGCGCGCGGTCACCATTGCCTGTTCGTGCAGCACGCCGGGCGCAAAGCGGCGCGCCACGACCCCATCATTCAACTCGGCCTCCGCATTGACCGGATCAATCAGCGCGATCCCCGCCCCTGCGGCCACCATGCTGCGCGCAATCGCATAGAAATTGGCGGAGCTGACATGGTTGAGGACCGCCCCCGCATCCGCCATCGCCTGACCGAGCTGCCGGTCTACCGGATGGTCGCCCATGATCGCAATCACCGCGCGGCCATCCAGGTCAATGGGGGTGATGATCGCTTTAGAGGCCAGCGGATCGGCCTTGGGCAGGATGCACATACATTCCATTTCAAAGACTTCGGTGCTCAGCCCTCCGACGGGCACGGGCGCGTCCATCAGGCCAATATCGACCTGACCGTTGCTGACCCATGACGCGATCCGGCGCGAGCTGTGCACCCGCAGCTCCACGTGGGTGCCGGGGAAGTCGCGCTGAAACTCCGCAATGATGCCGGGCAGGAAATTCAGCGCCATGGCCCCGTTGGTGCCCACCACGATACTGCCCGCAGCGCCTGAGCGTATTTCGGCGGCGCGCTGATCCACCCGCCCAATCGCGGCCAGGCCTTGGAGCACCTCATCATGCAGCAAAAGCGCCTCGCTGGTGGGGGCGAAAAACCCGCGATCCCGGTGGAAAAGGCGAAAGCCAAGCTCCTCTTCCATATGGCTGAGCGCGATGGACACCGCCGGTTGCGACAGGCTCAGCCGCTCCGCCGCGCGCGAGACGGAACCGGCCTCGAAAAGGGCTGTGAACACTTCGAGGTGGCGCAGTTTGATCCGCATGAGGCCTCGGATATTTTGTATAAATAAATATAATAAAGGTATTATCCGTATTAAGTTGCTTAATTCAATCGCCTTTCCTAACGTCAGCTTCTGAGAGTAGGGGGGCAGAACTATGGCGCAGGCTTCGGCGCGCGCAGAGTCGCAGATTTGGACGCCGGACTGGAAGGATACCTCCTTCTGGCTAGACGGGCTCGCGCGCCGTGATGCGGCCCAAACGCCGCTGCCCGACCGGGTGGACGTGGCGATTGTCGGCTCTGGCTATACAGGCCTCAACGCCGCGATCGAGACCGCGCGGGGCGGGCGCAGCACGTTAGTGCTGGAAGCGGGCGACCCCGGATATGGCTGCTCCACGCGCAACGGTGGACAGATCAGCACGTCTATCAAACCCTCACTGGCCAAGCTGACGGCCAAGTATGGCGCCGAGCGCGCGCAAGCGATCCGAGGCGAGGGGGCTGCTGCTCTGCAATGGATCGAGGATCGGATCACCTCCGAAGGGCTGGAGTGCGCGTTCAATCGCGGTGGGCGCTTTCATGCGGCTCACATGCCAAGCGCGTATGAGGAGATTGCCCGCGATGCGGAAAAGCTCCGCCGTCTGGAGGGGGTTGATGTTCACGCAGTGCCGCGCACCGAACAGCTGAACGAGTTGGGCAGCCCGGTCTACCATGGCGGTGTTGTATTCGAGAGCCACGCCTCGGTCGATCCCGCCCTCTATCATCGCGGCCTCTTGGAGACCGCTGAGGCGGCAGGTGCCACGGTGCGCGGTCAAGCGATGGTCATGGATATCACACGCGGCGCGGATGGCTATACGCTGACCACGGCGGCGGGTGTTGTTCGGGCGCGCGATGTGATAATAGCTACGAATGGATACACAACAGCGCTCACGCCTTGGATGCGCCGCAGGGTCATTCCCATCGGCAGCTATGTGATCGCTACAGAAGAGCTGGCGCCCGGCCTGATGGATCGGCTTTTCCCCAAGGACCGCGTGGCAAGCGATACCTGCAAGGTGGTTTACTACTACCGCCCCTCACCGGATCGCAAACGCATCCTTTTCGGGGGCCGCGTCTCGGCCACAGAAACAGACGCGCGCATCTCTGGTCCGCGCCTTTACGAAGATATGTGCCGTATTTTCCCTGATTTGCAGGGCACGCGCATCTCTCACAGCTGGTCCGGGACAGTGGCCTACACGTTCGATGAGCTGGCCCATATCGGCACGCATGATGGCATGCATTACGCCATGGGCTACTGTGGATCGGGGGTCTCGATGGGGTCCTATCTGGGGATGCGCATGGGCCAGAAAGTTCTGGGCCTTGCCGAAGGGCGCACGGCGTTTGATGATTTGCCGTTTCCAACACGCCCGCTCTATGCCGGGCGGCCTTGGTTTTTGCCTGCGGCGGTGGCATGGTATCGTTGGCGCGATCGACGCCAATATGAGCGCGCTGCGGCCCTCGCACAGGGCTGACACCCATACCTGAAGGCACAGAGCGCCGCTGTGTTTCAGGGCAAGATATCGGCGAAAGAGTGCCCTTCGATCCGGGGGGCGCCATCAACACTGGAGGAGATCTGAGATATGAAAAAGACAATCACATCCGCAGCGGTCCTGAGCCTTTTGGCCAGCACGGCCCTTGCGGCGGACAAGACCGTGACCATCGCGTCATGGGGCGGCTCATACCAAGAAGCGCAATCCAAGGCGCTGTTTGAGCCTGCGGCCGCCGCCACCGGCTTTGAGGTGAAGCAAGAAACCTATGGCGGCATGTCCGATGTGCGCCTTCAGGTGAACACCGGTCAGGTCAGCTTCGATATCGTTGTGTCGGGCACCGGCAGCGCCGCGCGCGCGGCCGAAGAAGGTCTTCTGGAGAAGCTGGATTATTCGGTCATCGACGTGTCGAACTTCATGCCCGGCTCCTATTCCGACTATTGCGTTGGCGGCGACGCGTTCTCGGTGGTCTTTGCTTACAACACAGAGACGTATGGCGATAATGGCCCGAAAACATGGGCTGATTTCTTTGACACCGAAGCATTCCCCGGCAGCCGCTCCTACCGTGGCAAGGTCTCTGGCGCGCTTGAGCCAGCCCTGCTGGCCGATGGCGTCGCCAAGGAGGATGTCTACACCGTTCTCGACAGCGAAGAAGGCATTGAGCGCGCGATCAACAAGATTCGCGAGCTGAAGCCGAATATCTCCGTGTTCTGGTCCTCGGGTGCACAGCACGCTCAGCTGATGAAAGACGGCGAAGTGGACATGTCCTCGGGCTGGAACGGTCGGTTCGACAATGCCCAGAAGGATGGCGGCAAGCTGAACTTCACCTTTGATGGCGCTTTGATGGATTTTGACTGCTTTGCCGTGCCAAAAGGCGCGCCGAACAAAGAGGCGGCGATGGAATTCCTCGCGGAAATTTCCAAGGCCGAGTATCAGGACGATCTGCCGACCTACATCATGTACGGCCCCCCCAACCTTCTGGCCTACGAGACCGGCACGATCACGCCCGAGGTTGCGGCATTGCTGCCCTCTGCGCCTGACAACGCGGCCAATCAGCTGTTAATTCAGACCGAATGGTATGAGAAGTGGGAAACCATCGCAGAAGAAATGTATCAGGAAATGCTGACCGAATAATCGGCGGCACCTAAACCTGCGGGCAGGCCTGTCCTGCCCGCAGACACCAAATGACTGACATGGGGCGGGGATGATATGAGCGATACGGGCCAAGGGGCGCTGCCGATTGCGGTGCGGAATGTAACCAAAACTTATGGCGATGTCTTCGCGCTGAACGATGTCTCGCTGGACGTCAAAAGCGGCGAGTTTCTCACGCTTCTCGGGCCCTCCGGCTCGGGCAAGACCACGCTGTTGATGGTGCTGGCAGGGTTCACACGGCCCGATAGCGGTAGCCTCAAATTCGGCGAGGATGAGATGATCCGGACCGCGCCGCATCTGCGCGATGTGGGCATGGTGTTTCAGAACTACGCGCTTTTCCCGCATATGAGCGTGGCGGCCAATGTGGGCTACCCTCTCAAGCTGCGCAAAACCCCCAAGGATGAGATGGACCGCCGCGTCGAGGCTGCGCTTGAGACGGTGCAGCTGGGCGGCTATGGCGAGCGCGGCATTACCCAGCTTTCGGGCGGGCAAAAGCAGCGCGTGGCGCTGGCGCGTTCCATCGTGTTTGCCCCGCGCATCCTGCTGATGGATGAACCTTTGTCGGCGCTGGATAAAAAGCTGCGCGACCGGATGCAGATCGAGCTGCGCCACCTGCACGAGAAGCTGGGCATGACCACTGTCTACGTGACCCATGATCAGCGCGAGGCGCTCACCATGTCCGACCGGATCGCGGTCGTGAACCATGGCCGGATCATGCAACTGGCCACCCCGCAGGAGCTCTACGAGCAGCCTGCAAACCGTTTTGTGGCCGACTTTATCGGCGATTCCACCTTCCTCGATGTGACACGCTCGGGCAGTGCCTTGGGAGCGGCGGGGACCAATTTGAAAACGACACGCCACGTGCCCGACGGTGAGGGGCTGAGCCTGATGATGCGGCCCGAGCGGTTGCATCTGATCACCGGCAAGCCCGCCAAGGACGAGAATGTCTTTGAGGCACGCGTGACGGAGCTTGTTTATCAGGGCGAGAGCTATCTTCTCTATGCGCACCTCAAGGATGGCACCGAAGTGGCCGTGCGTGGTGCGATGCGCGCAGGCACGTTTGATGCGCTGCCCAAACAGGGCGACACTGTGCAGCTTGGCCTCGGCGTGGATGACACCGTGCTCCTCGCTGGAGAGGAGGCATGAGCGCCGCCAGCACGCTGAACTCCGATGGGCTCGCCCGCGACGAGCGGCTGGAACGGCTGAAGCTTTTCGGCCTCGCCTCCCCGGCGATCCTTTTGGTGATGGTGATCCTCGTGATACCGGTGGGTTGGCTCTTCTACGTGTCGTTTCTCGGCGCGGATGGCAGCTTCAGCCTTGAGAATTACGAGCGGATGATCGAGCGCAAATCCTACGCGCGCATCTTCTACACGACGTTCGAGGTCAGTATCCTGACCACCATCCTGTGCATCCTCATCGGCTATCCTCTGGCCTATTTCATGTCGCAGCTGCCCAACAAATGGGCCAATATCTGCCTCATCACCGTGCTCTTGCCGTTCTGGACCTCGCTTCTGGTGCGGACCTACGCGTGGCTGGTGTTGTTGCAAAAAAGCGGGCTGGTGAACGAATGGGGCATGTCGCTGGGCCTCTGGGAAGAGCCTCTGAGACTTGTGCATAACATGAGTGGGACGCTGATCGGGATGGTGCATATCATGCTGCCATTCCTGATTCTGCCAGTCTACAGCGCCATGCGCCAGATCGACCGTGACTATCTCAAGGCCGCCGCAAACCTAGGCGCAAGCCCGCGCCGCGCCTTTTGGACGGTGTTCTTCCCGCTCTCCACACCGGGGCTTTTTGCGGGCGCGCTGATGGTATTCGTCCTCTGCCTTGGCTTCTTCGTGACGCCTGCGGTTCTCGGCGGTGGCAAGGTGATCATGGTGTCGATGAAGATCGTCTCCAACATCGAGCTTTTCGTGAACTGGGGGGCGGCCAGCGCACTGGGCGTGGTTCTTTTGACCCTCACTGTCGGGATCCTCTGGATCGCGTCGCGGTTCCTTAACCTCGATACCGTATCGAAAGGAGGGCACTGACATGAACTGGTTTTCCCGCCCCGCTTCCGAGACCCAAGTGACCCATGGCCAGCGCCTCTGGCTCTATATCTTCGCGGGCGTCACCATGACACTGCTTGTCGTGCCCACGCTGATCGTGATCCCTATGTCCTTCTCGGACAGTCAGTATCTGGAATTCCCACCCGAGGAATGGTCTCTCAGGTGGTATCACAACTATTTCGGCTCACCCGAATGGATGGGGGCGACGGCCACGTCCTTCAAGGCGGCGATCCTGACCACGATCGTTGCCACGCCTATCGGTGTGCTGGCGGCCTACGGCCTTCATGCGTCCAAGATACCGTTCATCCGGGCCACATTCGTGCTGCTCATCACGCCGATGATGGTGCCTGTGGTGCTGATCGCCATCGGCGCGTTCTATGCCTATGTGAAGCTGCAAATCCTCTACACCATGACGGGCCTTGTGCTGGCGCACTCGCTTCTGGCGATCCCCTTGGTGGTGATCGTGATCGGCTCCGCGCTCAAAAGCTATGACATGAACCAGGAGAATGCCGCACGCTCGCTCGGCGCGCCGCGCTGGAAAGCGTTCATGACCATCACACTGCCGCAGATCCGCTTTGCGGTCGTGACCTCTGCGCTCTTGGCGTTTCTTACGTCCTTTGACGAGGTGATCGTGGCGATGTTCATTTCCGGTGGCGAGAACTCGACGCTGACGCGCAACATGTTCAACGCGCTGCGCGATCAGATTGATCCCACGATTGCGGCCATTTCTACGATCATGGTTCTGGTGACGACCGGTCTTATGATCGTGGCGCAGGTCTTTGGGACGGATAAGTCACAGAAGTAACTTAGCTTCCGGCGCGCTCCTCAGCACTTTGGAGCGCGCCGCGCCAATTGCCACCATGCACCGAGATCACCGCATCCCCGTCGGTCACGAAAAAGATCGGTGGGTAGGTGCGCACAAGCTCTGTCGCTGCTTTGCGCAAGAGAGGGTCCGCCGCGCCATAACTGCCCTCGACCGGCACGTCGCGAATGGTGGGAACCATGTTTTCGACAACGTCAAACCCGACCTCCGCCCCCTTGGCGCGCACATCGTCCAGATTGTTGCGCTTGAACGCGAGGCAAGGCGGGCAATTCTCGGCACCGTAGAAATGAAAAGTGACATCGCTTGCCGATGCGGCGGGTGCCAAGAGGCCAGTGGCCCCGAATGCGAGGGCGAAGATCGCGTGTTTCATGGCGAGAGGCTCCTGTCTTAGAGGGCAAATTCGTGGCGAAACCCTAGCTACTCGACCGCTTCGGTCAAAGGAATTGCACCGTTTGCCTGGTCACGCTTTGGTGAGCAGGTGGGATGGCGGGCCTGTTGCTGCTCCGCTAGACTGAGCACAAGCGATTTCAGGAGACCCGCCATGCTGACCAATGACCAACTCGCCCTTTGGGACCGTGAGAATTTCTTTCACCCCTCCACGCATATCGCGGCCCATGCGCGCGGCGACACGCCCAGCCGGGTGATCGAAGGGGGCGCGGGCGTCTATATCGAGGATCGCGATGGCAACCGGATGCTGGATGCCTTTGCGGGGCTTTATTGCGTGAACGTGGGCTACGGGCGCACGGAGATTGCCGAGGCGATTGCAGCACAAGCCCACAAGCTCAGCTATTATCACGCTTATGTCGGCCACGGCACGGAGGCCAGCATTACCCTCGCCAAAATGGTGCTCGACCGCTTGCCTGCGCACATGTCCAAGGTCTATTTTGGCCTCGGCGGGTCAGATGCAAACGAGACCAACATCAAGCTGGTCTGGTATTACAACAACATCCTCGGGCGACCCGAGAAGAAGAAGATCATCAGCCGCTGGCGAGGTTATCACGGGTCGGGCCTGATGACCGGATCGCTGACGGGGCTGGAGCTTTTCCACAAGAAATTCGATCTGCCCCTGTCTCAGGTCGTACACACCGATGCGCCCTATTATTATCGCCGCGAGGACCCGGATATGTCTGAGGCGGAATTCACGGCGCAGTGCGTGGCATCCCTTGAGGCGCTGATTGCGCGCGAAGGGCCGGACACGATCGCGGCCTTCATCGGCGAGCCTGTTCTCGGCACCGGAGGCCTCGTGCCACCGCCCGAAGGCTATTGGGCGGCCATTCAGGAGGTGCTGGAGCGGCACGATATCCTGCTCATCGCGGATGAGGTGGTGACGGGCTTCGGACGCACCGGCTCCATGATGGGCTGCGACCATTACGGGATGAAGGCGGATCTGATGACCATCGCCAAGGGCCTCACATCGGCCTATGCGCCGCTTTCAGGCTCCATCGTGTCCGAGCGGATGTGGAAAGTGCTGGAGGATGGCACCGATGAAAATGGCCCTATCGGCCATGGCTGGACCTATGCGGCGCATCCAATCGGGGCCGCGGCGGGCATTGCCAACCTTGAACTGATCGACCGGGAGAACCTGATTGCCAACAACACCCAAGTCGGCCCGCATTTGCGCGCGCAGCTCACAGAGCATCTGGGCGACCACCCGAATGTGGGCGAGATCAGGGGCGTGGGCATGATGGCCGCCGTGGAGTTTGTGGAAGACAAAGCGGCGCGACGCTTCTTTGATCCCAAGGCCACCATGGGTGCCAAGGTCACGGCGGCGCTGGCCAAGCGCGGGGTTATCGGGCGGGCCATGCCACAGGGTGACATCCTTGGCTTCGCTCCGCCCTTTTGCCTGAGCAAGGACGAGGCCGATATCGTCGCCAAATCCGCGGCCGAGGCCGTGCGCGAAGTGCTGGGCTAAAGCAGCGGGCCCACATCCTCGGGGTAGGGCAGATAGGCGCGTACGGCGTCATAGGCACGTGGGTCTATATCGGCCAAGAGCAGTTTGTCACCGTCCTTTGGGGCTTTGGCAAGCACACTGCCATTGGGCGCGCAGATTACGCTTTCGCCCTGAAAGGTGACCCGCTCATCCGTGTCTGAATTGTTGATATAGGCCACGAAATTCACGTTCTCGCAGGCCCGTGTGGGCACAAGATGCTCCACGACGAAACTGCCCGTGCCGCTTGCCTCGCCTATCCCGCCCCATGGCAGGGCAGTGGGCACCGCAATGAGATCGGCCCCGGCCATGGCCAACCGCCGTGTGTTCTCGGGAAACTCCACGTCATAGCAAATGAGCACACCGACCTTCAGGCCGGCAATCTCCACAATCATGGTGGAGGGACCAGCGGCGGTGAAAATGCTGCGCTCATAATCGCCGTAAAGCGTGCCCTTGCGGTAGACCTCAGGCGCGACACCGGGCCGTTTGATCAGTGCGCTGATATATCGAGTTTCGCCCGCACGTTCTGGAAATCCCGCGATCACGGCGATTCCGAGCGTATCTGACAAAGCACTGAGCTGCGTGGCCCACTCCCCGTCCAGCCCCTGCGCCAGATCGCTAAGTTCTGGCCCGCGCCCATAACCCGACAGGCACAGTTCTGGCGCGATGAGCAGGTCCGCCCCTGCGCTTGCGGCCTCGCGCATGGCGGCCTCGACCTTGGGTAGGCGCTCGGCATGGGGCGTGGCGGCGGACATCTGAAAGGCTGCGAGTTTCATAGGGGCTCCAAGGGTTATAGGCTGAAATCTACACAAAGACGGCCCGTCACGTCACCGGATTTAAGCCGGGTGAGCGCGTGATCCACCTCTGAAAAAGGCACCCGCTCCACATCGACAGGCATCGGGTGCGTGGCGGCGAAGCTGAGAAAATCCGCCATCTCCTGCCGGGTGCCGACGGACGATCCAAAGACCTTGTGGCCCCCATCCAAGAGCCACATCAGCGACAGCGGCACCGGATCATGGATCAGGGCGACGGCAACAATCTCGCTCATCGGGGCAGCGGCGGTCTCGATAGTGCTCCAGACGGCGGCGTTGGGTGCGAAGTTGAGCGTCACATCCGCGCCGCCCATCGCCTGCACCTGCGCACCCGCACCCGGCCCCGCAAGCACTGCGTGATCGGCCCCGAGGGCGCGCGCGGTGTCTAGCTTGGTGGCATCTGTGTCGATCACCACGACCTCCGCCCCGCGCGCCTTTGCGATGAGGATGGCGTATTGCCCGAGCCCGCCTGCGCCGATGATCAGCACGCGCGATCCCGGTCCTGCGCTAGTCTTGCCCAAGGCCGCCCAAGCGGTGAGGCCCGCACATAAAAGCGGCGCGGCAAGAACCGGATCAAGCACCTCGGGGATTGGCGCCACAAATGCAGCCTCGGCCAGCGCGTATTCGGCAAACGCGCCGTGATGCTGCACCCCGCGCGCGGTGTTGGCCTGACAAAACGTCTCTGCCCCGGTGCGGCAAGGTTTGCAGTCGAGGCAGGTGTGATAGAGCCATGGGAGCCCAACGCGGGCACCGATCTCTGGCCCGCCGTCGCAGGTCACGACCACCCGGCCAATCCCCTCATGCCCGAGGATCAAGGGGTAGAGTGCGTCTGGCAGGTCTTCATCCCCATCGCGCAAATGCAGATCAGAGTGACAGACGCCACACGCTTCCATCTGCACCAGAATCTGCCCTGGCCCGGGGCGCGGTAGAGGCACCTCGCCCAGACGCAGCGCCGCGCCGGGCGCATCGCAAAGGGCGGCGTGCATCCTCGGGGGCAGGGGGTCGGCCATCTCGGAAACTCCACTTCTGTTAGCACAGTGTAGAGTGTTTTGCTAGGCAAGCGGAAGCGACTTTTCGCGGCGTGCCGCCTAAACAATCTTGAATAATGCGGTGCGGGTGACCTGCCAGCTTGTCTGCCAAACCGGCGTTGCGCAAAAAACCACTGCCGCCTTGGTTGTTTGTTCAACCATCCGACTTGTGCAGCGGCACATGCCGCGCCTAGTATGCTCGGTGCGCGACTGGGGAGACAACACATGACCACGTCCGAATTCAACCAACCGCTTGGTGGCAATGACATGCCTCGTTTCGGCGGAACGACCACGATGATGCGCCTGCCAGCACAGGACACGGCCCAAGGATTGGACGCTTGTTTCGTAGGCGTGCCAATGGATATCGGCACCTCCAACCGCAGCGGCACACGCCACGGCCCCCGTGCCATCCGCGCCGAAAGCTGCATGCTGCGCCCCTATAACATGGCCACTGGCGCTGGGCCTTTCGCCAAGATGCAGGTGGCCGATATCGGCGACGTGGCGATCAACACGTTTGATCTGAAGAAAACCGCCGAGATCATCACCGAGGCCTATCATGAGATTCTGAAGCATGATTGCGTGCCTCTGACGCTCGGTGGCGATCATACGCTGACCTATCCGGTCCTGCGCGCGATCAAGGCCAAGCACGGCCCTGTCGCCCTCATTCACGTTGACGCCCACGCCGACACGAACGAGCATATGTTCGGCGAGGCGATTGCCCATGGCACCCCTTTCCGCCGCGCGGTCGAGGACGGGCTTTTGATCAATGACAAGGTGTTCCAGATCGGTCTGCGCGGCACCGGCTATGCGCCCGGTGATTTTGACTGGGGCCGCGAGCAGGGGTTCACCGTGATCCCGGCGGAGGAGTGCTGGCACAAGTCTCTGACCCCCCTGATGGACGATATTCGGGCGCGGATCGGTGATGCGCCCGTTTATCTCACCTATGATATCGACAGCCTCGATCCGGCCTTCGCGCCCGGAACCGGGACCGTCGAGATGGGTGGGCTGACTACGATCCAGGCCCTGGAGATCGTGCGCGGGTGCAAGGGGTTGAACCTTGTGGGCTGCGATCTGGTCGAGGTCTCGCCGCAATATGACGTGAGCGGTTCTACCGCGCTTATCGGCTCCAATCTACTTTATGAAATGCTCTGTGTTTTGCCCAAGACTTGGGCGTGATTCCAACCTGAAAGGGGAATACCAATGATGAAATCCAACCTGACCCGTCGCCGCTTCATGGCCACAACCGCCGCGGCGGGGGCTGCTGCGATGGCCTCACCGTCGATCCTGCGCGCGGCCGGCGCGCCTATTCGCGTAGGCACCTATGGCGGCTTTTTCGAGGAGAGCTTCAAGCAGTTCATCTTCCCCGAATTCACCGCCGCCACGGGCATCGAGGTGCAATCCATCGCCGTGCCCACGGGCGAGACATGGCTGGTGCAGATCAAGAACGCCGCGCGCGCCAATACCGCACCCGCAGACGTGTCGCTGATGGCGGGCACGCCGCGCAGCGAAGGGGCGAGCCAAGGCCTGTTCCAGACGCTGGACGAAAGCAAACTGAGCAATCTCGGCAACCTCTCGGACACATTCCAGGATCGTAACGCCGATGGTGGGCTTTTCGGTGTGGGGGGCGTGTCTTGGTATATCACGCTCTGCACGAACTCCGACGAGATCCCAGAGGCGCCAACAAGCTGGGCCGCGCTTTGGGATGATCAATACGCCGACCAGATCGGCGTGCTGGGCCTCGCCACAAACTCGTTCCTTTTGGAGGTGACGGCGGCCACGCATTTCGGTGGCACCGATATCCTGAGCACCAAGGACGGCATCGCGCAGGTGTTCGAGAAGCTGTCGGAAATCGTGCCCAATGTCCGGCTTTGGTACAAAGACGAGGGCGCGTTCCAGCAGGCGCTGCAAGAGGGCGAGATTCCGATGGGGCAGTATTACCACGATGTGGCGGGCCTTGCCGCAGCTGAAGGTTTCCCTGTCGTCTCCACCTTCCCCAAAGAGGGCGGCATCCTCGATTCGGGCTACTGGATCGTGCCGCAGCATGTGGAGCCGATGGACGAGGTGCACGAATTCATCAACTTCATGTCCACGCCCGAGACGCAAGCATTGCTGTCGCGCAACGTGGGTACTGCGCCCGTGATCGACCCCGCGCTGACCGACCTCTCAGAGGATGAGCTTGCCGCCGTGTCGAGCGCCGGCGCGCCGATCATCCCGCGCTATGACATCTACAAGGACCACGCCGATTACATCTCGGACACGTGGAACAAGATGATCGCGGGTTAACGCCTCCGGCCCGTCCGGCGCGATGATGCGCGCGGGCGGGTCGCACTCTGGGAGAAAACATGTCCGACCTGAACATTGACGGCGTGAGCAAGCATTTCGGCAGCGTTCGCGCGGTGGAAGATGTCACGCTCAGCTTCAAGTCTGGCGAGATGGTCTGCTTTCTCGGCCCCTCGGGCTGTGGCAAGACCACGCTCTTGCGGATGATCGCGGGGCTGGAAGAGCCGACTGCCGGGTCCATCACGCTGGGAGGCAAGGATCTCACCCGCGTGCCCGTGCACGAGCGCGGCATCGGCATGGTGTTTCAATCCTTCGCGCTTTTCCCGCATCTCAGCGTGGGCGAGAATATCACCTACGCCATGCGCATCCGGGGTGCGTCGCGGAGTGATTGCGCCGCCCGCGCGAAGGAGCTTCTCGATATGATGCGCCTGCCGGGGGTGGAAGATCGCCGCATCAGTCAGCTTTCGGGCGGACAGCGGCAACGTGTGGCGATTGCCCGCGCGCTGGCGCTTAGCCCCTCGGTGTTTTTGTTGGACGAGCCCATGTCGGCGTTGGATGCCAACCTGCGCGAGGCGATGCAGATTGAGTTGCGCAAGCTGCAACAGGAGCTTGGCATCACCACGGTGGTCGTCACCCACGACCAGACCGAGGCGATGACAATGGCCGATCAGATTGTGGTCATGGGCCGCGCCCGCGTTCTGCAAACCGGCACCCCGATGGAGATTTACAAAACCCCCGTGGACCGGTTCGTCGCCGGGTTCATCGGCACATCCAACCTTCTGCCCGCCAGGATGACGGGCGCAGATACCGTCGAGACTTGCGGCGTGACACTGCGCGTGGGCACCAACGTCGACAGGCACAAACCCGGTGACGAGGTGCTCCTGATGACCCGCCCTGAAGAGGTCTTTGTTGGCCACAAACCCACCAAGAACAGCGTGCCGGGCCGCGTCACCTTCGTGCGCGATATCGGCGCCACGATCGAGATTTTGCTCGATTGCGCGGGGCATGAGGTTGTCTCGGTCCTCACGCCCAAGGATTGGCCCGAGGTCGAGATCGGGCAGCAGGTCCATGTGGATATGCCCGAGGCCGCCTGCTCGGTTCTGGCCCCCTGATGGGCGGGCTCGCGCGATATCTCACGCTGGTGCCGTCTTCGGTGATGATCGGCGCGTTCTTCGCGGTGCCTTTCGCGCTGATCCTGCTCACGTCCGTGTCCACCCCGGATGATGCGCAGGACTATATCTACGCCTTTGATCTGCAACATTTCGAGCGGTTCGCGACGTGGTTCTATATCGAACGCGCGCTTTTCTCCGCCGGGCTCTGTGCGCTCATCGCGGTGCTGAGCCTGCTCATCGCCTTCCCGTTTACCTATATGCTCACCGGGTTTGGCCCACGCGCGCAGAACACATGGCTGATCTATATCCTCGCACAATTGTCTCTCTCGGAGGTGCTGATCGCCTTCTCGTGGCAGATTCTGTTGTCGCGCACGGCGGGGCTGGCCAATATCCTCGTCTGGTTTGGCCTTGCGGAGAAAAGCTTTTCCATGGCCCCCTCGGCGGGCGCGGTGCTGGCCGCACTCGTCTACCTCGCGGTACCCTTCTCGGTGCTGCTGCTGTTCCCCGCGCTCAGCCGTTTGGACAAAAGCCTGATCGAGGCTGCGCGCACCCTTGGCGGATCGCCCCTGCGCACGTTCTTCACCGTGGTTATTCCGGTCACGCGGCCCGCTATCATCTCCTCGGGCGTCACGATTTTTGTCCTCACGCTTGGCGCGATCATCGTCCCGCAGGTCCTTGGCCGCCCGCAGCATTGGACCCTTTCGGTGCTCATCACCGATCAGGCGATCTTCAATTTCAACATGCCCTTCGCCTCGGCCCTCGCGGTGGTCCTCTTGGTCTTGAGCGCGAGCGTGATCTTCGCGGTCACCAAGCTGACCGGCGGGAATAAGTCATGAGGGCGCTCCGCTGGCTCTACCTGAGCATCTTCGCGCTCTATCTCATCGGTCCGATTATGGTCATCGCGGCTGTGTCGCTGAACGAAAAACGCTTCATGGCCTTTCCGCCGCGCGGTGTCTCGCTGCGCTGGTATTCGGAGATTTTCGTGGCGTCCGACTGGTTTGCGGCGCTCACCAACTCGCTTCTTATCGCGCTGTGCTCGGCAACGCTCGCAGTCGCGATTGCCCTGCCTATTGCCTACGGCGCATGGCGGCACGGGCTGCGCTATGCAAAGGCGCTTCTGGCGATGGGTGTGGCCCCGTTTATCCTGCCACCGGTGATTATGGCGTTGGCCTTTCTCATCCTGTTCACCTCTATGGGCAATCTCTACGGCAACCTGATCACCGTGATCATCGCCCACGCAATATTCCTCTTGGCCCTGCCGCTGGTCACCATATCGCTGGGGTTGGAGAGCATCGACCGCGCCCTCATCGAGGCCAGCCAGACCATGGGCGCGGATGAACGCACGGTGTTTCGCACGGTCATCCTGCCGATCGCCGCCCCCTTTGCTTTTGCGGGATTCGCCTTTTGCTTCGTGCTCAGCCTGAATGAGTATATCATTGCATTGATGACCGTGGGGGCCACGGTGGAGACGCTGCCGATCAAGATTTTCAACGCGCTGCGCTATGGCTATACGCCAGTGATCGCCTCAATTGCGGTGTTGTTTGTAACGGTGAACATAGTGATCTTCGCGCTGATCGCGCGGTTCTCCAACCTGCGCCGCATCCTTGGCGCGATGGAGTAGGAAGGAATGAGCCATGCCGCATGACACCCACGACCACGATCACGACCATGACCCGCTGGAGCAGGGGGCTGCCCTGCGCGTGCGCGCGCTGGAGGAGTTGATGGTGGCCAAGGGCCTCGTTGATCCCGCGGCGATGGACGCCATTGTGGAGTATTACGAGACCGAGACCGGCCCACGCAACGGTGCTGCCGTTGTGGCGCGGGCATGGAGCGATCCAGACTTCAAGGAGTGGCTCTTGCGCGATGGCTCTGCCGCGATTGCGTCGATGGGGTTCACCGGGTTTCAGGGTGAATACATGCGCGTGGTGGAGAATACGGATACCGTGCATAACATCGTCGTGTGCACGCTTTGCTCGTGTTACCCGTGGCCCGTTCTGGGCCTGCCGCCCACGTGGTATAAAAGCCCCGCCTACCGCGCCCGCACGGTGCGCGAACCGCGTGTGGTGCTGTCGGAGTTTGGCGTGGAATTGCCCAAGGAGATGCGCGTGCAGGTCTGGGACAGCACGGCAGAGATCCGCTATCTCGTGCTGCCGCAACGTCCCTCGGACACCGAGGGTGAGACGCCCGAAGCGTTAGCCGCGCGTGTGACGCGCAACGGCATGATCGGCACGGCGCGGGTCTGAGGGAGTATCATGGACAGTATTCACGATATGGGAGGGATGCAGGGGTTTGGCCCGGTTCCAGTGGACGCCGAGGAGGTGTTTGCGCATGACTGGCAAAAGCGTGCCTTTGCGCTGACCGAGACGTTGGGCTGGGCCGTGCCTTATGGCTCGGACGAGCATCGCCAAGAGATAGAGCGTTTGGCCCCGGCGGAGTATCTCAACCGCGATTATTTCGAGAAATGGGCGCTGGCGGCTGCTGCGCTGGCGCGGGGTGCGGGGCTTGTGAGCGCGGATGAGGTGGTCACTGGGCGCAAATCTTTCGACGTCGATCTTGCAGCACATCCGCGCGTATCTGCCGCTGATCTGCTCGCGGCCAGCCGCGCAGGGGCCGAGATGACCTTTCCTGATCACCCCGCAGAGCCGTGTTTTGCCATGGGTGACACCGTGCGCGTAATGGTCCATGGGCCCGACGGCCACACGCGCGCGCCGCGTTACCTGCGCGGGCGACTGGGGCGTATCGAGCGCCATTTGGGTGCGTTTCAGTTTGCCGACGCGCTTGCCGCCGGGCGCGGCCCCGATCCGCAGCATTGCTATACGGTGATCTTTGACGCGGCTGAGCTTTGGGGGCAGGGGAGTGACACGCTCTGCGCTGATTTGTGGGAGCCTTATCTTGAGCATCCCTGATAGCCCCGAGACGATGCTGGCCGAGATGCGTGGCCTTGTGCCAGCCAACGGTCCGCTGTTCCAAGCCCCTTGGCAGACACGGATTTTCGCGCTGATTGTGGCGCTGGTGCAGGCAGGTCATTTCCCGTGGAGCGCGTTTCAAAGCCGCCTTGCCGCCCATATAACCGATGCTGAAGCGGGCGCTGACCCGTGTGACGCCACAGACGTCGAGGCGCGCTATTTCGACTGCTGGCTGCGCGCGGTAGAAGACACTCTGCGTGCCGAAGGGCTGATCGAGGCGGAGGCGATCCCGGCGCAGATCGAGGCCATCCGCGCCTCGGTGGACGCGATCCGCGCGGCGCAAACCCGTCAGGGCTAGGGCCCGTATCGCTGGGCGAGGGCGCTTGGGGCGATAGCCCCAGACCACGCATGTCTGATCTAAATCAAAGACAGACCCCCACCCGAATAGGACAGTGATCCGTAGGCCGTGATCGGCCGCGACACTGGCAGACCGAAAACGGGGCGATTATGACCGACACGCTGAATTCCTACATGCGCCGTAACGTGCCGCGTTACACCAGCTATCCGACTGCGCCACATTTCTCGAAAGAAGTTGGTGCCAAGGAGTACGCAGGTTGGCTGCGCGCCTTGCCACCAAAGGACCCCGTGTCGCTTTACCTGCATGTGCCGTTCTGCCGTGAGCTTTGCTGGTATTGTGGATGCAACATGAAGCTTGCCAAAAAGGATGCGCCGGTCGCGCAATACGCCAAGACGCTGAACCGAGAAATCGCCCTTCTGGCCGAGCACCTGCCGGAGCGTATGGAAATCTCTCACCTCCATTGGGGCGGCGGCACGCCAACCGCGCTGGTGCCGGATGATCTGGAGCGCGCAATGGACGCGGTGCGTGCCAATTTTCACGTGACCCCCGATGCGGAGTTGGCGATTGAGAGCGACCCGCGCACCCTTACGGACGCCATGATCACACGGATCGGTCAGCTGGGCTTCACCCGGGCGAGCTTTGGTGTGCAGGAATTCGATCCCAAGGTCCAAAAAGCGATCAACCGAATTCAGCCGCCTGAAATGGTGCGCTGGGCCGTGGATGGTTTGCGCGGTGCCGGTGTGGCGGGGATCAACTTCGATCTGATCTACGGCCTGCCGCATCAGACGGTGGAGACGCTGTCTGAGACGATCCGCCTATGCGTGGAGATGCTGCCTGACCGGATCGCGCTATTCGGCTACGCGCATGTGCCTTGGATGGCCAAGAAACAACGACTCATCGATGAGGCCGCTCTGCCGGGTGTGGAGGCGCGCCTCGCGCAATCGCAAGCGGCGGCGCAGGCTCTGGTCGCGGCGGGCTATGTGGCGATCGGGCTGGATCACTTTGCGCTTCCCTCGGATGCGATGGCCAAGGCCGCTAAAGCGGGCACACTGCGCCGAAACTTCCAAGGCTACACCACGGACCGCGCCGAAACGATGCTCGGGGTCGGGTCGACCTCAATCGGACGCACGCCTTCGGGCTATATCCAGAACCTGTCCGAAACCGGCGCTTGGGCCCGCGCGGTCGAGGCGGGGGAGCTGTCTGTGGGCAAGGGCGTTCCTTTTACCAAGGACGACATATTGCGCGGCCATGTAATCGAGCGGATCATGTGCGCGGGCGAGGTCGATCTCGACGAGGCCGCCCTGCGCACCGGGGCTGCGCGCGACTGGTACCGCGCCCACGAGGGCGAGCTTGCCATTCTGCAATCCGATGGCCTGATCACGCGCCGGGGTGCTCGGATCACCGTGACGCAAAAAGGCGCGCCGGTTGTGCGTGTCGTTGCCGCCGTTTTTGACGCCTATTTCGTGGCTGCCACCGCACGCCACGCCGTAGCGGTTTGAGGTTGGACGGCGACGCATTGGGGGCGGCGCGGGTCACGTGCCACGAAAACATTTCGCCGCCCGTCTTCTGTCCCTTTGCGGCTAGAGTGTCAGCAGATCCAACAGCATGTTTTCAATAGCGAGCGTCATCTGCGCTAAATATGCGAAACTGAGATCGCCTCCTCCGGGTGTATAGCTGTCGGGAAGGAGTGAGGCGATCAAAGCCTGCGGTGACGCCAAAAGGCCGGGTCGTCTCCCCAGAGCCCGCCTTTTTACCTCTTGGCCAAGATGGGCATTGGTTTCAGCGCGCCGTGGCCGGCAGCAAGATGCCCGCTTTGTCGTTCCAACTCAGCCAGATATCGTCGGATTGCGCGCCGATGCGAGACGCAGCACCGCCAAGGTTTTGCATGACCGTGAGCACCGTGTCACGGCCGTCGTTGACCATCACATAGATGTTCGAGCGGTCCCCGAGAAACGCGGCTGTGTCCACGCGCCCTTTGACGGAATTGATATCACCTTTGGGCTTTTGCGTCGAAACGGCAATGTTCTCGGGCCGGATCGCCACAATAACATCTCGGCCAGGGACGACCCCGGCATTATCTGAGAGAACCCGCACATGGCCAAGCTCACGGGTCTCGACCAGCGCCATACCCGGTTCGGCCTTCAAGACGCGGCCATCGAAGAAATTCATTGATCCAAGAAAGTCGGCCACGAAATGAGATGTCGGGCGCTCGTATAGCTGAGCGGGCGGTCCGACCTCCAGCGCTTTGCCCTCACTCATCACCGCGATGCGGTCTGACATGGTCATCGCCTCTTCTTGATCATGGGTCACGAAGATAAACGTGATGCCGATGCTCTTTTGCAAGGCGCGCAATTCAAGTTGCATCTGTTCGCGCAGCTTTTTGTCGAGCGCGCCCAGCGGTTCGTCAAGCAACAGAACCTTTGGCTTCTTGATCAGCGCCCGGGCCAACGCGATGCGCTGCCGCTGCCCGCCCGAAAGCTGATGCGCGGCGCGCGGCCCGTATCCCGGCAGCTTGATCATCTCCAGCGCTTCTTCGACGCGGCGGTTGAGCTCCTTTTTAGCGAGCTTTTCCTTACGCAGGCCGAAGGCGATGTTTTGTTGCACAGTGAGATGCGGGAATATCGCGTAGTTTTGGAACACCATGTTGACGGGCCGCTCATGCGGCGGCGTATGCCCCATCGGCTGCCCGTCGATATGCACGTCTCCCGACGTGGCCTCCTCAAACCCCGCGATCATCCGCATGAGCGTGGTCTTTCCGCACCCAGACGGGCCCAGAAGCGAAAAGAACTCGTTGCGCCGAATATCGAAACAAACATCGTCAACCGCGCGCACCGCGCCAAAATGTTTTGATATGTTCTGAACGGAGATAAACCGGTCGTCACTCATGTCTTGTCAGCTCCATTTTCAGCGGGGGCAACGCCAATCCGGCGGACCCATTCGGCGAGGACGACCACCACGACACTTGCCAGCAGAATGCAGCTTCCAAGCGCCAACACGTTGGGAAGCTTTGCGGGAAACCGAAGCTGGGTCCAGATGTAGACGGGGAGGGTTTGCTGATCTCCTGACAAGAAAAACGACAGAAGAAATTCGTCGAAAGAGATGGTGAAGCAAAGCAACAGGCTTGCCACGATGCCCGGCAGAGCCAATGGAAATGTCACGAGCCAGAATGTCATCCATGGGGATTCCCCGAGGTCCTGCGCTGCTTCCTCCAGCCCGTTATCGAACCCTTCGAGGCGCGAGATCATCACCAGCATCGAGAAAGGCACGCAGATCACGATATGGCTGACGCCAATCGTGAAAAGCGACAAAGGCACGCCCATTCGGCTGAACACCACCAAAAGCGAGATGCCCAAAATGATCAGGGGAATAACAAGCGGCACCGCGATGAACCCTTTGAGGGGCGTGGCATATCCTATGCGGTAGCTTGTGAAGGCTTTGGCCGCCATCGTGCCTAGGATAGTGGAGATGATGGCCACCACGACGCCCAGCTTGATGCTGTTTTGCAGGGCTTTCAGCATGGCGCTGTTGTTCGCCATTTCCTGATACCATTGCAGCGTGAACCCCTGAAGTGGGAAGGCCGTGTAGATCGAGTCGTTGAACGAAAACATCGGCAGGAAAAGGACGGGAATATAGAGAATTGCCAGATAGAGCAGCGTATAGGCGCCGAGGAGTGAGAACGGCATTTTTCGTTTCGAAAACATCACGCCAGCCTCTTTTTCAGTTGGTAGACCAGCAAGAGAAAGCCGCAGACGATGCCCGTGATCGTCAGCATGGAGATCACCGAGATAGCGGCCCCCATGGGCCAGTTGTTGCCCCGGCCAAACTGGGTCTGCACGAGGTTACCGATCATCAGCCCGTTATTTCCGCCCACCAGAAGGGGGGCCACATAATCGCCTACGGTGGGGATAAAGACCAAAAGGGCCGCCGCGATCACGCCAGGCAGAGAGAGGGGAAGCGTCACCCGCATAAAGCGCCAGAACGGGCTTTCGCCCAAGTCGGCGGCGGCCTCAAGCAAGGATCGGTCGATCTTCTCCAGTGAGACATAGATCGGCAGGATGGCAAAAGCGGCCCACGCATGGGCCAGGGTGATGATGACGGCTTGCCGGTTGTTGAGCAAAAATGTCAAAGGCTCATCGATGAAAGCGATGGAGATGAGCCCGGAATTGATGACGCCGTTGAAGCCGAGGATCACCTTCCAAGCGAAGATCCTCAGAAGGTAGCTTGTCCAGAATGGCAGCGTGATGAGGATAAGCCAGATGATTTTGCGCCGCTTGACGCGGAAGGCCACGAAATAGGCTGCGGGATAGGCAAGGATCACGGTGAGCGCCGCGACCAGGGCTGAATTCTCGATCGAGTTTATCAACAAGGCCGCGAAGATGGGCCTGTCGAAGAACGCGCGATAATTGGCCGTGGTGAAATCGGGCTCGGGCTGCATGCCGGTCTGCGTCCAGAAACTGAGCATGATCAGCACCATGATTGGCAGGGCCAGTGCCAGCAGAAGCAAGATCATCGTTGGAGATAGCAGGATCAGTCCGCGCCGTGTGTCTCGCGAGGCGCGGAACCACCCTTTGCGCAGCCTGTCGTTGCTGGTGTTGTCCGTATCAGGCGCGGTTTTATAGGTCATGCGAAACCGCCTCCTCTATGGTGGAGGGGCGCCGCATGGCTCTTATCGGCGCCCATTTTGATCATTGAACGGGGGCTTTGGCATCAGCGCGGTGGAGGGCGACGGCAATCTCTTGTGCGGCGCGCACGCCGGATTGGTATGCGCCGTGGCAGCTTCCTTGCGAGCCGATCATTGTCGCCTCACCCGCGAAGAACAGCCGCTCGCCCACGGGGCATGCAAGGTGGGTGCGTTGATGCGCCTGACCCGGTTTTGCGCAGGCCCAGGAGCCCTGGACCCACGGATCGCTTTTCCAAGCCGTGCTGAGAGTGCGTTTAGCGTGTTTGCGGATCCCGCTGCCAAAGATATCTATCACCCGGTCCATCGCGAAGCTTTCAAACGCGCGCGGGCCCTCCCTCTCAAGCGCGAGTCCCCGCTCGCCCCCGACGAGAACCACTGCCGTGTTCAGGCCCATCACGCTGGCATCGACTTTCGCAGCACCACCCACATGGGACCACGCGGTGTAATAGGCGCGCCCGTCATCGCCAAAAACATCGCGGTCAAAGTGAATGCCGATCTTGTTTTCCGTGCCCATCGGCAGATTATGGAGCGCGTCTTCTTTCCAATCGGGAAGGGCCGGGTGGAACGCAATCGCCTGCGAGGCGAGCACCCCCGTTGAGACCGTCACGAGAATGGTTTTCGCCGTGATCGCCCCTTTATTGGTCTCGACAGTGATTGGGCTTTTTGACCAGTCGACACGCTTTACCTGTGTTGCCAAGGACACGGGCACATCCGCGCCCCACGCCGCGACGAGGTTGCCGTAACCTCGCCGCGCCTGATACCCCAGATCTCCGACACTGCTTGCATGGTCGCGCGTGGACACTTGCGTGACCGACTTGCCCCATGACGTATCAACGGAGGTCAGGAAGGGCTGGGCGAAGTCATCCTTGACATCGATAACCTCACTCAGGGCCACATCCCGGCCTTGCTCGGCTGCGGCAGTAATGGCCGCGTTGGAGGCGTTGTAGAAGTCCACGCAACTTCTGCGGCCTGCTTCGGACAGATGCGCGCCATCACGCACGAAGCGGAGGCTTTCGAGTTTGAAGCGATCCCTTATATCAGTGGCCAGTTCGATGCCCATATCGCGGGCGATGGCTGTGAAGGGATTCTCCTCACCGTTCATGAGCCACGAACAACCGCGATCGAACCACTCGCCGGGAGCGATCTCTTCGGACGCAGCACGCCCGCCGATGCGCGGTGCCGCTTCGAACACCTGATAGGACAGGCCCGCGTGGTCGAGCGCCTTGGCCGCCGACAACCCGGCAGCGCCGGCTCCGATGATGATAACATCTGTCTCAGAAGGCACGGTTTTGCCCTTTCCTGGCCGTAGGGTCGTTCAGTTTCATTTATGGCTTATCGCGTCATTTGCGCCCGAGCGTCTGCTCACAGGCCAGATTGTGCAGCGGCATCCTCAGCGGTTCCTACCGCGTTTCGCCCCTTGTAGCGTGGGTCCTCAGGCGGGTCCTTCACCCATGCCGCGCAACCGCCGCGTAGATGCCCGAGCTGATCGTCGCCGTTGCTATGGGTCGTGTAGCCCAGAAGCGCACGCAAACGCGGCGCGAACTTGGCGGCGATTTCAGGTGGGTGTGTCAGGTATTGGTTCACCTCTTGGCGCAGCCAGCCCAGCGAATAGACATTTATCAACCCCATGCGTCGCCCATCGGTCTCATTCGCGCCCGCACCATGCCAGGTTGAGCCAAGATAGAAGAGGGCCGAGCCCTTTGGCATCGCGGCGGCGTCCCAGTTTTTCAAATCAGGGAGATGCCAAGAGCGAAGCAACCTGTGGCTGCCGGTCACGATCCGCGTGCCGCCATTCTCGGGCGTAAAATCGTTCAGCGACCACATGACACCGATTTGCAGCTCCATGCCCGCAATATCGATCGGGTAGGGCGTGTCATCGCGGTGCAAGGCCTGCGCCGCCTCACCGGGGAGCACCTCAATCGCCGTCATGCTGCTGATGCGGTAATTGGCGCAATAGGGCAGCAGAACTTCGTTGGCGACCGACACGACCATATCGTGGTCCAGCAAGGCGGCCGCCTTGGGGGAGACGGCCAGCACGTTGCTGATCCGGTTGGTCAGCGCGCCGTTGAAGGCGCCTTGCTGGTCGAGGCCCTTGGCGTCAAGTTCGGGCCGCAGCTCTTGGCAGACTGCATCGACCGTCTCGGCGTCGACCAGGTTTTCGACAACCACCGCGCCCTCGCGCATCAGTGTCGCAACCACGTCGGCCGGATCGGCCGTGTTTTGTAAAACCGGAATTGGCATGGAGCCCCCTTTGTCCAAAATCAGACTGTCGCATTGCTCCCTACGCCGCGCGTGGATGAGGCGCAGGGAGCATTGGAAACCGAGGTATGTGACGCGTTCGCAGACGCCATCAGAAACCGGCTTTGATCTCCGAGAACATGTTTGCGATCTTGCTTTGAAACTCGATCGACATTTCGGTTTGGAACTTTCCGGATTCCAGCAATTCGACCGGATCTTTCGGAAGGCCAAGCTCGGTTAGCCGCTCTGGGCTTACCGTGTCAAAAGACTTCAGGTTCGAGTGGCCATAGCCATATTCATCGATGATGAAATTGCCGGAACGCGGGCTGATCAGCGAGTTGATCACGTCATGCGCTTTGTCGACACGCGGTGCATCTGCGTGGATGCTTGCGCCGCAAACCCAAGTCAAGGCGCCCTCTTTCGGCGCAGCCCATTTGATCGGAACACCCTGATTTTGCATGCGCGTGGGCGTCTCATTCCATGTCATGGCCGCGACAAGCTCGCCTGATGCAAGAGATTGCTCCATGGTTGTGACGTCGTCGAAATAGGTAAGCACCATCGGCTGTTGCTTGCGAAGAAGGTCCGCGACTTTCGCGATATTCTCGTCCGTGCCGATCTCGTCGAAGGGAACGCCGGCATAGATGGCCGCGCACCACCATGTGTCACCCTCATTGGCAAGCACACCGATCCGCCCCGCATAGCGCTCATCCCAAAGAAGGCCCCAGCTTTCTTCCTCGCTTTGCAGATCAACGAGGTCAGGGCGATAGGCGATCGACGTTTGACCCCATTCCATCGCCGCGAAGTAGTGGCTTCCATCCCTCTCGCCGATGCGTTGAAGCGAGGGGATCATGTCGTCCCAATGGCTGAGTTTCGACGTATCAATCGGCTGAATCACCCCCGAGCCGATCCATTCGCCCATGTTGGTATTGCAAGGGTGCATGACATCGACAACGAAGCCTGCCTGCACCTTGGTCAGCCCTTCCGAGCTGCTCGCATAGGGTGCGGTATCGGGATAGGCGCCGTGTTTTTCGTTATATTCTTCCAGCAACTCTGGGATGTCATATCCGCCCCAAGTGAAATACATCGCCTCTCCATCCTGCGCACTCGCCGTGCGGGCGGCAAAGGGCATTGAAAACAGCGACACACCGGTCGCCGACAGCAGGCTATTGAATTGGCGGCGAGAAAGACCGCCTTCTTTGGCCTTGCGGATAACCTCATCGGTAGAAATCGTCTCATTGGACATCGGACTTGTCTCCCTGTTCCTTGGTCTGATTTGCGGTCTTTCTGTGCTAACTTGGTGACTCGTAATGCTGACCATCAGCATAGGAAGGGTTTTGTCGCACAGTCAAATATTATTCTTGTGCAGGCACTCAAACAAATGTTTAGGTCAGGTCAAACCACTTGGACATGATGTAAAAGGTAGCATTCTTGAAAACGAAAAGAGTAGGACGCCCGGAAGGTCCCAATACCGGGAACGTCGCCCGCCGACGCAAGCAGCTGATTGATGCGACGGTGAAGTCGATTGTGGAGCACGGCCTGTCCGCCACCACGCTGGCGACAGTCGCGCGTGCGTCGGGGCTGTCCCAAGGCACGGCAGTTTTTTACTTCAAGACCAAAGAAACGCTCCTGGCGGAGACCTTCCGGCACCGGATGGACGACTACCGAATGGCATGGCGCGACGCGATTGAAACGGCTGGTGAAGATCCGGTCGACAGGATTGTTGAGATGACCTTCGCGTCCATCGACCCGCGCCTGCTGTCGCGTGACGATCTGGCGCTTTGGAACGCTTTTTGGCCCGAAGCGTCCCGTCTGGACAGCCTTCACGCGGTGTTTGAGGAATTCGAGGCAGAGCGGCAGCTGATGCTGCGGGGCCTCTTCACCGAGGCCCGCGCGCTTCTTGAGCCCACGCTCTGGGAGCCCGATATTGCTGCACAAGCCGCAGAGACGATGGTGGAGGGTATTTGGGTGCGGCTCTATTATTCTCCAACCCACATGTCGGTCAAAGAGGCCCTTGAGACGATGGCACGCCTCCTCTCGACTATTTTCCCGACCCGCAGCGAAACTATCATGGCCAAAGCCGCTCGTCTTATAGCCGACATTGGACCTGACAGAACATGACCCGAAACCCGAGATATGGTGCTCTTGTATGGCGAGTGAGCCGTGTCGCAGCGAATAAGATGGGGGCGGACAGTGATCTGTGGTGGCGCAATGGGCCTGCTCACATCGACCGCGACAAAACAGAGCCGGGCGAGAAATGAAACAGGTTGGGGGGTCGCCTGTGGCGCGCTGGCCATCTGAAAACTGGGGCTGACGCCGAGCCTCAACGGCACCTCATCGCATCTTGTCACTCTGGTTGGTGCAGATCATGGTGGCGACGGTCATAAGCCAGCAATAGAAAGGTCTAAACCATGACGGTGACGGATGATCAGGGGCTCGTCGTCCAAGATGCTGAAGTTGGTGCTGAGAAGTATATTGGCGCGCACCCACCCTTGTTCAGCGCTGAAGACGTAACAGAGATTGCAAAGCGGTCATTTGGCGTCACCGGCAAACCTCGCCCGCTTTGGGGTGAGCGGGATCAGAACACGGCCCTGCATGCCGAGACTGGCCCATCCCATGTGTTGAAAATCTCCAATGTCATGGAGAAGCCACAGGAACTCGACCTGCAACTGCGTGCGTTGATGTGGCTTCAAGACACTGCGCCAGACCTGCCGGTGCCACGGTTGCGCCGGACGCTGGATGGGGATCTGACCACACGCGCGACATCGGCCAGCGGGGACACGCACACTGTCCATTGTCTGACGTTGCTCGACGGTGTGCAGTTTGACAATGCGGCCTTGGGGGCTGCGTCCTTTGAAGCTGTGGGCGCCCTTGCTGGTCGGACCACGGCCGCGCTGTCGGGTTTCTTTCATCCCTCTGCCGGGCATGCCCTCTTTTGGGACATCCGGCAGATTGAGGCGTTTGAGCGCCACGCGCCCAAAATACAAGACCTCACACTCGCCCGCGCCGTGCAGGCGGAGATTGAGCGGTTTCGCAGTGCGACATTGCCCGCGCTCTCGCGGCTGCGCGCTCAGATCATCCACCACGATGTGAACCCGTCCAACGTGCTGGTGGACCCCGAACACCCGACGCGGATGACCGGGCTTGTCGATTTTGGAGATGTGCTGCACGGGCCCGTCGCGATGGACGCGGCGGTTGCGGCGTTGGAAATGGTGACGTCGCGCACCGATACTCTGGGTGCGTCCGAGGCTGTGTTGGCGGGGTATGATGCGGCGATGCCGTTGCTGGCGGATGAGATTGATCTGATTCCCGACCTGATGATCGCGCGCGCCGCCCTTGGTCTGCTGATTGGCGTCACGCGGGTTGAGCATGATATCACCTCGGCGGTAAATCAGGACTACAACGATCTCTATGCGCCTGTTCTCGACAGCCTTCTGACGACTGGTCGGGATGCTGTGCGCGATAGGTTCCGCGCGGCCTGCCGCTTCCCGCGTTACACACCGCTCACGCCCGTCAGCAATCCTGACAGCGCCGAGCGGACGCGCGCCCTGACCGAACGGCGCTACGCCGTGCTGGGCCGATCTTTGCCGCTGACCTATGACACACCGCTGCACACCGAGAAGGGGCGGGGCGTCTGGCTCTACGATATTGACGGGAACCCGCATCTGGATTGCTATAATAACGTGGCCCATGTCGGGCATTGCCACCCGCATGTAGTCCGTACCGTGACCCGCCAGGTGGCCACGCTCAACACCAACGCGCGCTATCTCTTTGAACCGGTCGTGAGCTATGCCGAACGGCTCGCCAAGACGATGCCCGGTGATCTTGGCGTGTGTCTCTTCGTCAATTCCGGAAGTGAGGCGGTCGATCTTGCGATGCGCATGGCGCGGGTAGTCACCGGGCACTCCGGAATCATGGCGATTGAAGGTGCGTATCACGGCATCACCAATGAAAGCGATGCAATCTCGCCAGGCAATGATTGGGGCATACCCGGCGCGATGCGCCGCCCACATGCCTCGGTCACGCGGCCTGATATCGAGATGATTATCAACCCTGATGTGCTGCGGGGGCGGTATAAAGCCGGCGAGCCTGACATAGCAGAGCGCTATGCCGCAGATGCGGACCGCGCTATCGCCAAACTGGCAGAGGCAGGGCATCAGGTGGGCTCGTTCACGATGGATTCCGCGTTTAGCACGCATGGCATATTGGATGTGCCGGAGGGCTATATCCGCGGCGTGGCAGAGCGCGTGCACGCTGCGGGCGGCATGGTCATTGCGGATGAGGTGCAAAACGGCTTTGGCCGCAGCGGGAGCCGTTTCTGGGGGTTTGAAAACCATGGGATCATGCCCGATTTCGTGACCTTGGGTAAACCCATCGGCAACGGGATCGCCATTGGCTGTGTGGTGACGACTCCCGAAATTCTGGAACGGTTCAGCGAAACCTATGAGTTTTTCAGCACATTTGGTGGCAATCCGGTCGCCTGTGCAGCGGCGGGGGCTGTGCTGGATGTCATTGAACGTGACGACCTCCAGTCAAACGCCCACGAGACAGGCAGCTACCTTATCGCAGGGCTGCGCGCGGCGGCGCAGGAGCATGACTGCATCGGTCAGGTGCGCGGGCGTGGGCTTTTTGTCGGGGTGGATATCGTCACGGATAAGGCCAGCATGCAGCCCGACGGCGCAAGATGCGCGGCCATCAAGAACCACTTGCGCAGGCACGGCATTCTTGTGAGCAGTGACGGAATTAGCGCCAACATTCTGAAAATCCGCCCTCCGATTGTCTTCAATCGTGACAACGCGGATATGTTGATCAAAGGCGTGCGCCGGGCTGCGGCGGAGACCTAAGACGCGAGCGAGCGCGAGATTTCAGCATGAAAATCAGTGATGTAAAGACCTATATCGTGCCCGAGGACGTGTCCGTCACACCTTGGGTGAATGGCGATCCGTGGGTGCTGGTCCAGGTTATGACCGATACCGGCATCAGCGGGTGGGGCCACGCGCACACGCTCTATGAGCGCGAGGAGGCGATTGCGCGCAAGGTGCATGACCTCGCTCAGCGCATGGACGGGATGGACCCGTTTCGGATCAAGCACTTCATGATGCGCGCGGGCGAGGGCACCAACGGTGCGCCCATAGGCATCGAGACGGCGGCGGCTGCGGCGGGCATCGAGATCGCCCTTTGGGATATTGTCGGCAAAGCGCTCGACGCGCCGGTTCATCAGCTGCTCGGGGGGCGGTGCAGAGACCGGATCGCGCTTTATGCAAACTGCTGGAGCAATGTGGTGCGCTCGCCGGATGAGCTTGCCTCCTTTGCGACTGTTCAGGTCGAGCGCGGTTTCAGGGCCGTGAAGATTTACCCGTTTCTCTACAACGTTGGCACCGCCCATGGCATCGCCTGTATCCGGGCTGTGCGGGAGGCCGTCGGGGCAGATGTGGATGTCTTTGTTGATATGCTCGAAGACATGCCGAGCGAGGCGCCCAACCTTATTTTCGATGCGCTCGGTGCCAATGGTGTGACGTGGCTTGAGGATCCCGCCCCGTCCAGTGACATCGCGGGGCTGTCGCGTATCAGGCGGCAATCGGCTGCGTTGATTGTCTCGGGCGAGGATGTGTTTTCTAAGGATGGATTTGCCCGTCTTTGCGCGGCGGGTGCGGCGGATATCCTGAATCCGGAGGTGGCGCTATTGGGTATCCTTGGCATGAAAGAAGTCGCCGCGATCGCCGAGGCTTATGATCTGCAAATCGCCGTTCACAATGCCAACACGATGACTATCGGGTTTGCAGCGGCCGTGCAGGCGGCGGCGAGCATCCCGAACACGAAATGGGTAGAGTATTTTCCAACGCTGGAGGCGGGGTCGAACAGCTTCTCACGGTTCCCGTTCGAATTGGACGAAACCGGATCGATTGCGATCCCAAGATCACCGGGGCTGGGGGTCACGGTTGATGAACCGGCACTGCGCGCCATGGAATACTTCCCGTCTCTTGATGGGTAGGAGGATGTGCGCCTCAAGTGTCAGACGCTTTGCTTGGTAATTTTGCTCCGTAAGGCCGAGAGGGGCTGAACACTACAGGTCAGTCAAACGAACCCTGATCATCATGTGCAAAAAGTAGATTAATTTGCGCCAGAGATTGTCCAACAATTGGGGCGTAGCTCATTTATCGATAGCGAAACCTGCCAAGACTGGCCTGTGTGGATATGTACGGACTCTTGGGACACTTCCTGTAAATTCCCTGATTTGGGATGGAGG
>ERZ887849.272-NODE-272-length-56934-cov-32.174880_pt1 | contig 56934 bp, 54 predicted proteins | sample MGYA00521267_ERZ887849 | MGnify/ENA primary metagenome ERZ887849 (study PRJEB32303, sample SAMEA104408601) | aquatic metagenome | biome: Brackish water; feature: Pelagic; material: water | place: Baltic Sea | collected 2014-06-06T16:11:00 | depth 2,863 m ... | reverse complement strand
TGAGTTTGCCCGAACTTTTGGAAGCATCGAAGATTTGCAATCGCTAACGGATTACTCCATAGAAAGACATTACCCTAAAATAGCGAACACAGCCCATCCTGCTTTGGAATTGTTAAAGATAGTCATGCACAAACAGATTGATCTTGTGGTTGATTGGATGCGTGTTGGATTTATTCATGGAGTGATGAACACAGACAATATGAGTATTTGTGGTGAAACCATTGATTATGGTCCATGCGCATTTATGAACACTTACCATCCAAAAACAGTATTCAGCTCTATTGATACGAATAAGAGATATGCCTTTGGGAATCAATCCTATATCGCCAATTGGAACCTTACCATTTTTGCGAATGCGTTATTGCCCTTGATCTCAGACAATGAAGAAAAGGCGGTTAAGCTTGCCAATGGCGTTTTGAATGAATTTCAAAAGCGATTTGAATACCAATGGTACAACATGATGTTTAATAAGCTGGGTATTGTGAATCCAAATAAAAAAGATCGGGTTTTGGTGAATGATTTGCTGAAACTCATGGAAGTACATAAGACTGATTACACACAACTGTTTCTTGCTTTGGAAAAAGATGAAACATTGGATGCTTCCTTATTAGCGCAAAAGGAATTCAAAAACTGGTTGCAAGATTGGAAGATCAGAAATCCAGTGCTAGCACAAATGAAGAAGTACAATCCTAGGATCATTCCAAGAAATCACTGGGTAGAAAATGCTTTAGAAACTGCGGTTAAGGGGGACATGATGCCTTTTAAAAATTTATTAAAATTGCTATCAAAACCTTATGATGATCATCCTAACGAATTGATGTATGAAAAAACACCAGCAGATTTTGACGCCTCCTATCAAACCTTTTGCGGAACCTAATACCCATCCCGATGAATCCATTTCACCTCGCCATACCTGTAAAAGACCTGAAGGTTATGAGAGCATTTTATAAAGACATACTCGGTTGTACCGAGGGAAGAAACTCAGAGCATTGGGTGGACTTTAATCTGTTTGGTCATCAGCTGGTGATTCATCAAAAATCGGATTTTAAGGTTCCAAAACCCTTATCAAATCCTGTGGACGGTCATGATGTTCCTATTCCTCATTTTGGAGTGGTATTAGACTGGGATGTCTGGACTCAATTGGCTGATGATCTTAAAGAAAAACAGGTAGAATTTGTAATTGATCCCTATATTCGTTTTGAAGGTCAGGTAGGTGAACAAGCGACACTTTTCTTTTTAGATCCAGAAAACAATGCATTGGAATTTAAAGCCTTTAAAAATATCGATCAGCTTTTTGAAAAGTGATTTTTAGGCTGGTTTTTTATAAGTTTAAATCGATTTCAAAAAAGCCAATACCCTTTCATTGAATTCTATTGGCTGCTCGACGTTAACAACATGTCCGCAGTTCTTAATCACATGCAGCTGGGCGCTACGGTGGTCTTTTATCACTTTTTTAATTGATGGCAAAAACAAATGGTCTTGTTCACCCATTACGTACAAGGTTGGGATGTTAATGTCTTTCATCCTAAATAAACTTAAAACAGGTTTTAATTGTGCGGTAAGTTTGTACCAACGTAAAAATTCCTTTTGATAAAGCTTCTTTGCCTCCTTGACAAATAACAATCGCGACTCTTTATGATTTTTTTTGGGCATTATAATAAATGCAAAAAGTTTATAAAGAAAAATATAAGGCACAACGGATTTGAAAACATTTCCAAAGCCCATGAGAAATTTGGATCGTGTATTCAGTTTGAGAATGGCACCACCCATAATCATGCTTTCCACCATTTCAGGATTTCTCTCTGCCAAATCTCTAATTAAAATCGTGCCCAGTGATATTCCGATAAAGTGAGATTTTTTAATCTTTAAATGATTCAAGACTTCCAAGATGTCATTGGAGATGTCCTTGAAAGTGTAATCTTTACTCGGAGAATGATTGTTTTGATTTTGACTGTTTCCATGACCACGCAAATCAACCAAAAGCACATTGAATTCTTCTTTAAACGCTCTGATTTGACGGAACCAGATTGAACTACTTCCACCAGCTCCATGAACAAAAGTGACCCACTTTGTTGATTTATCGTTATTGTAAACTGAATAGCTGAGCATATGTCTTTTGGTTATACCTAACTAACATTGGATTAAGGGATAAAGTTCATTCGCTTGTCCCATAAAAATGGTTGAATACATAGTACAAAGATAAATTTTATGAATAAGGTCATGACCTTATAAAAAAGAAATAAAATCCTCTCTGGAAATTTCTCGAGCCCCGAGACTCTCCAGATGCTGATTATACACCTGACAATCAATTAAATTATAGGTCTTCTCATTATTTTGAACCAAGGAAACCAAAGCCACTTTTGAGGCATTACTTACCTTACTAAACATGCTTTCACCACAAAACACGGTCCCTACCTCTACCCCATACAATCCTCCAACCAGTTCATCTCCCTCCCACACTTCAACGGATTTTGCTGTGCCCTCTTTGTGAAGTTTGACGTAAGAATCCAGCATTTCATTGGTAATCCATGTGCCATCCTGTCCCTGATTAATACGATCTATATTTTTACAATTCCGAATCACCTCTTCAAAATCATGATTAAAAGTCACACGAAAGCGATTTGAACGAATAATTTGACGCATACTTTTAGCTATTTTCAGCTCTTCTGGGAACAACACCATGCGAGGGTCAGGGCTGTACCATAAAATAGGTTCTCCCTCCGAGTACCACGGAAAAACACCCGACTTGTAGGCCAATTTCAAGCGTTCCATGGATAGATCACCACCAATAGCCAATAAACCCGATGCTTCTGCCGATTCAACTTTCGGAAAGGAAATCTCATTACTTAGAATGACCATTCAATAAAAATAAAAGAATAAAATTTCAATCTCCTTATTTGTTAGTAATGTTTATATTTAAAATTGATAATAACTAATCAACTCTTATGGGGAAATTTAAATACATAGGAACATACCTCAGTCCATTATTGGCATTAATGTCATTTCATCTGACGGGGGTTTTAGCATATTCAGGGATTATTGTTCTATATCTTGTTATTCCTATCCTTGAAAACTTCCTGCCTAAAAACTCCTACAACTTTAATAAATCAGAAAAAGAGCTGGCCAAAAATGACATGTTTTATGATTTGATATTGTATCTCATGGTTCCTCTTCATTTGTTTGTGGTTTATGAGTTTTTAATAAGTATAAACGATCCAAACTTGCCTTTATCCGACCTCATTGCCTATACATTAATTATGGGCACCATATTGGGAGTAAACGGCATTAACGGTGGACACGAACTTGGGCACAAGGTAAATGAGCCTTTTAAGATTTTTTTAGCGCACGTTCTTCTTACTACCTCAATGCAGAATCATTTTATGACCTATCACAATAGTGGACATCACCGAGATGTCGGTACCCCTAATGACCTTACCTCCGCTAAAAAAGGAGATGTATTTTATTGGTTTATACTCAAATCACAAATCGGGGGATACTTCAAAACCTGGAAACTTGAAGCTGATAAATTGAAGGTCAAGGGTAAGCGCCTCGTTCTTAATCCCATGATACTCTACACCATTTTACCATGGTCTTTTATAGGGCTTATTTATTTTTTCTTTGGGTTTCAAATTGCCTTAATCTATTTCTTTGCAAGTGTTTTTGGCATTTCAGTTCTGGAGGCACAAAACTATTTTTCACATTACGGTCTTCGACGCAAAAAGAAAGAAGATGGCACTTATGAAAATGTCAAAGCGATTCATTCCTGGAACTCTGATCACTTGTTTGGTCGTGTAATTCTTTTTGAGCTGACCCGTCATTCTGACCACCATCATATGGGAGCAAAGCCTTATCAAGTCTTGGAGTCACGCGAGGAAAGTCCAATGCTGCCCTTTGGATATCCGGCGATGCTCATGCTTTCCTATCTGCCTTTTTTGTTTATCCCAATAATGAACAAACAGCTCAAAGAATACAATTTCGATTAAAATAACGAATGACAAAAGATATTATATTTAGAAAAGCATTGACGGCCGACCTTCCTGAGATATGGGAAATCTTGCAACAAGCCATTCAAAGAAGAAAAAAAGATGGTAGCAATCAATGGCAAGATGGTTATCCCAACCCCGAAGTTATTCAAAATGATCTCGATAAAGGGCATGGTTTTGTTCTAATAGATAGAAATACAATTATTGGATACACGGCTATTCTAATTAATGATGAGCCCGAATACGAAAGAATTGAAGGTAAATGGATCACCAATGGGGACTTTGTCGTTTTTCATCGTGTCGCTATTTCTGAAAATCAACTTGGAAAAGGATATGCAAAAAAAATGATGCGATGTATAGAAGAGTATGCGTTAGAAAAAAAAATATTCAGTATTAAAGCAGATACCAATCATGATAATGGGCCCATGAAAAATATATTTGAGAAATTAGGATATGTTTACTGCGGTCAGGTTTATTTTAGAGACAGTCCGAGAAAGGCCTTCGAAAAAGTGCTAAAGAAATAAATATACTAATCTTTTAAGAAAGAAAACACCTTGGTTCGATCACCTACGATTTCTATAAAGTAACTGCCCTTTGAGAGCCTAGAAATGTCAATTTTATCTGAACCCATTCCCTCGCCAATATGGTCTCCTGCCTGTGTACATATTTTATAGTTAACTTTCTTTTCACTCGTTTTAATGAATAAAATATCACTAGCCGGATTTGGATAAATGGTGAATTCGGTGTGTTCTGATTCAATAATTCCTGCAGATCCCTGAACTACATTGAAAGACCCTATCATTCCCATTGGAATATGTGGTGTGCAAACATATTCGTATAATCCAACAACAGAGGGTATGTATTGAAAAAAGGTATCTGCTGGCGCTTGCCAAATCACATCAAATTCAACAGCACCATTTGGAATGTTACTCGAAGTAACGGTATGAACCATTGTTGGATTATCCAATGGTAGCCACTGAATGGTGTCTCCTAATTCTACTTCTAGTGAGTAAGGTAAAAATTCCATATAGCCGTCCCATACCTGTATTACGTGAATGGTTGCTTTTGCTCCAAAAGGAAGTAAAGCCAAAACGAATAGATAAATTATTATTTTCATAGCTTAAAAATTATTCCAACAAGATACTTATAAATTATTGATGTAATTATTATTTATAAAGTTGCTAACTTAGAGCATTCAATTCCTGTTGCACAAATGACAATCAAAATAGCCTGCTTATTCATGTTTTCTATTGCATTATCTTGTACAAAGGATAAAGTACAACCGAAAGAATATGAAACAGAAAATGTAATCATAATTGTTATGGATGGACCAAGATACTCCGAAACCTGGGGAGATTCAAGCCATCAATTTATTCCAAGAATGGCCAATGATCTTGCCCCGATAGGATGTATTTATACCGATTTTTATAGCCAGGGCGAGACGTTTACTATTCCAGGCCATACAGCAATTTCAACAGGGTTTTATCAATACATTGATAATGGTGGTATGGAGCTTCCACAACGCCCATCCATTTTTCAATTATGGAGATCGAACTTCAATACTCCACAAAACAAGAGCTGGGTTATCGCAAGTAAAGGCAAAATCGAAGTTTTGGCAAATTGCTCTAATTTGAGCTGGAAAGATCAATTTTCACCCATGACGGACTGCGGGATTGAAAGTGGAGGTGCAATGAGTGGCTATCGACATGACAGCATAACGTATCAAAACACTTTAGACATTTTATCAACGCATCATCCTAACCTTGCCATAATTAACTTCCGAGAGCCTGACTTTTCAGGTCATACTTGTGATGTAGAAGCATACCAACAAGGGATTTTGGATGTTGATAATTACATTTATCAGCTAATGAATTATATCGAAACAGATTCATTGTATCAAGGGAAAACAACTGTTTTTGTCACCAATGACCACGGTAGGCATTCGAATGGTGTAGGAGATGGTTTTTGTTCTCATGGAGACCCTTGTGATGGATGTAAGCACATCAATTTATATGCATTTGGACCCGACTTTAAGAAGAATGTCATTTTATCGAACGAAAGAGAACTCATCGATATACCTGCTACAATTGCTGAACTTCTTCACTTCGACATACCCAATAGTGATGGAAATATAATGACAGAGCTATTCAAATAAATATTGAGTATCTTAATAAAAAAATGAAAAACTTATTCTTCGCCCTAGCCAGCTTTTTTTTCATGACATTCTCTTATGGTCAATTACAAAAAAAAGTACTTATCATCGGAATTGATGGTATTCGCACTGATGCCTTCATTCAGGCACCAACACCAAATCTTGATGCGCTCATTACAAATGGCATCTACAGCCCTAATGCGTTAAATGACGACATCACGATAAGTGGTCCTGGATGGTCTGCTATCTTATGTGGAGTTTGGTCCGAAAAACACTTGGTAACGAGCAATGATTTTACCATTAATGATTATGAGAACTATCCCTCTTTATTTAGACATGCTGAAGAGTTTGACTCCAATATCAATACACTTTCGATATGTCATTGGGACCCCATTAATGACTATATTATCCAAAATGACGTAGACTTCAAATTAAATGTATCTACCGATGCTGCGGTAAGTAGTCAGGCAGCAAGCTATATCAGCTCAAACGATCCAGACCTTATATTTCTTCATTTTGATGACGTAGACCATGCAGGACATAGCTTTGGATTTGACCCAAATGTTTCTCAATATATGAGTGCCATAGAGACGACTGACACCCATATGATTCCGATTATTAATGCGATAGAACAAAGACCCAATTATGCCAATGAGGATTGGTTAATTCTTGTTACTTCTGATCATGGGGGTATTGGAAATTCTCATGGAGGCACCACCATTGAAGAACGCGAAGTTCCTTTTATTGCTAGTGGGAATAATGTAACTACACAGCTGATTTTAAAAGATTCCAGCCTTGTTTCAAACAATGCATTTAATTGCTTAGGAGTAGAACCAGAATTAACATTTGACGGAACCAATGATTACTTGGAGATTCCTGCAAATCCTCTTTTTGATTTTGGGGACAATAAGGATTTCACCGTTGAATGTAGGGTTAGGACTACGTCCAGTGGAGATGTTGCCATTATAGGAAATAAAGACTGGGATTCCGGAGTAAATCCTGGCTTTATATTTTCATTTAAATACCCTGCAGGTCCTGAATGGAAAGTCAATATTGGAGATGGTTCTTCAAGAGAGGATATTGAATCGGGAGGGTTAATAGCAGATAATGAATGGCACACATTAAGCGTTTCCTTTGACAGAGATGGTATGATGAAAATGTATGAGGACGGTCAATTTTTAAGCGAAACAGATATATCAGGAATAGGAAATATTAATACTGGACAGGGTTTATTTGCAGGAGCAGACATAAACTCAACATATGACTACCAAGGGGCTATTGCCGAGCTTCGGGTTTGGAATACAATTATAGACCCAAATACAATAGCAGAATGGCATTGTAACACGATTGAAAACACTCATCCAAACACTGCAAACTTAATTGGATATTGGAAAATGAATGAAGGGACTGGGAATCAAGTGATTGATGCATCTGGTAATGGAAATAACGGGAGTATTACCGAAGCACTGTGGAATGATTCTGATTCAAGCTATGTTTATAATTATGATGATACTCCAAAAATTACAGACATTGCAGTTACCGCACTAACACATCTTTGTGTAAATATTACGCCTCCAATTGAATTTGATGGTGTGAGCTGGGTAGACTCATGCAGTACAAACACACTAAATGAATTAGACAATGGACAAATTAATATTCATCCGAACCCCACTAATAACATATTAAATCTCAATTTCATGGAAAAAAACTCAACTTATTCCATTTATTCAAGGACTGGAAGGCTCATGTGCACGGGAGAGACTGATGGAACCGTTGATGTTACTGATTTGAAAAGCGGAGTTTACTTTATAGAAGTAGATGGTTATTTTCCAAAAAACATTAAATTCTCTAAGCTTTAGAAAGCCGGAAAGGCCTAGCCTCAAATTGATTAACCCAGGGCAACATCTAAAATCATCATGACCAAAAATCCTCCTATAAAACCAAGTACGGCGATATCTGTATATTTATCTCTTTGAGTTTCGGGTATAACTTCCTCTACGACTACAAAAATCATGGCCCCTGCAGCAAATGCTAAGGCGAAAGGGAGAATAGGTTCCATGTAAATCACAGCGAGCGCACCAACGACACCAGCAATAGGCTCGACAATTGCTGAGAGCTGCCCGTACCAAAAGCTTTTAAAACGACTCGCCCCTGCCCGTCTTAAAGGCATGGCTACAGCGAATCCTTCCGGGAAGTTTTGAATACCAATACCGATGGCAAGAGCAACAGCACCAGCAACACTTGCGCCTTCAATACCATGAGCAGAAGCTCCAAAAAGCACGCCTACAGCAAGTCCTTCTGGAATATTATGCAAGGTAATAGCAAGAACTAGTAAGGTAGTTTTATGAAACTGAGATTTTACTCCTTCTTTTTCGGATTCTTTAAAGTTAATATGTAAATGAGGAAGACTTTTATCTAAAAAAAACAAGAACAATGCTCCAGTCAAGAAACCAACTGCAGCAGGCATCCACATCATATCAGGATACATTTTTTCCGATAAGTCTATTGCAGGATTCAACAATGACCAGAAGCTTGCTGCAACCATAACTCCTCCAGTAAAACCAAGCATTCCGTCTAAAACGCCACGGTGCATCGTTTTAAAAAAGAAAACCAAAGAGGCACCCATTGCTGTAACCAACCAAGTAAAAGTTGTTGCCAATAAGGCCGCATAAACTGGATCTAATTCAGAAAAATAGCGAACAATGGCTTCCATAGATGCGAAAGTACCATTATTCGCTGAATTTTAACTACTCGCCTCCTTCAAATCCTTTATTGAAAGCACGTTCTTTTATACTTTTTGTTACTGCTGTTCCGAAATCATCTTTTTTATCAGATTTGTGCTTCGACTTTTCTTCTTTTATAAAGGCATCACGCTTGACACTTAACTCTGAAATTTTACTTTGAATTTCTTTACGTTCTTTAATTTTAATCTCTACATATTTGTTTAGCTCTTCCTCGGATTTTCCTTGCAACTCTTTAGGAAGGTCCTTCTTGTCAACGTTTTGAATAATCGTTGAATCAGCTATAAAAGCATCTACCAAATCCCATCGCGCATTGTTGTAATTTGATGATGCTTTTGCCTTTGCCCTCATTGAAGCAACTGCTGGAGCTTGATCCATTGCTTCTTCATCTTGTTCCATTTGGAGTGCTTTTCTTTCTGTCCCAATACTACCATAAGAAACATAGGTGTCATTCACATCCATACTCAATTTATTTATCTGATCATCGTATGGTGTAGGAATAAATACTACTCTGTCATTAGAATTTATATTAAAATAATCTCCATTTGAACATGTAGCCCCATCCATCCAGAACTGCTTAATTCCTTGGTTTCTATCACCACAATAAATGGTGTTTATAAATACATCTTTATCCTTGGCCATTTTACATACCTCTTTGTAATTTACTGGACCTTGATTAAACGGCTCATTTCCTGCGATATAAACCATTTTCAAATCGCTTGAATTATTTGACCACTCCAATTCAAGAAGTGCATCTTGAATTACAGCACCACAAAACTCACTACCTCCATTTGTTCTCAGGCCGAACAATTTTTTGGATACCATGTCCAAATCTGTAGTAAAATCCAACTGCTTTCGAACATAATTTTTACCGCGAATCCCATCATTTCCATAGTCATACATGGCAATTTCTAGTGTTGGAATTTCTCCGCTGTGTCTTAATTCACTGGTTTCATTAACGATTTCCCATAAGCGTGATTTGGCTTGCTCTAAAAGACCATCCATGCTATTTGAGGTATCAAATAAAATGACCAATTGAATTTTTCGTTTGGTGTCTTTTGATTTTGGTGAATCGATTTCAATAGTTGTTTGATTTGCAAACGTTGGTCCCAAAAGAAAGAGGGATACCAAAAAGGGAAAGAATAATAATTTCATAATGCTATTTTTTTTACTGAGTACAACAGTAAATCAAATAGGTTCATTTTTCAATAAAAAATTCTATTGCCAAGTCATAGGACTTCAATCCAAACCCATATATACTACCTTCACAAACAGGAGACAGCAACGAATTATGGCGAAAGGATTCACGTGAAGAAATATTACTTAGGTGAACTTCAACAACAGGAGTATCAATTGCAGAAATACAATCCCTTAAGGATACACTTGTATGCGTATAACCTCCTCCATTAAGAACAATACCATCGCAATTTACTTTTTGTAAGTAATCTATCAGCTCTCCCTCAATATTCGACTGAAAATAATCAAGTTCAATTTTAAAACGACTCTTAAGAACATTAAAATAATCCTCAAAAGAAGTATCCCCATAAATATCATTTTCTCTACTACCGAGTAAATTTAGATTTGGACCATTAATTATTGCTAATTTCATATCGTGTCTGCTTGGAGTCGCTATATTACAGAATTTGTTTCATACTTGAAAATCGAAAAGGGATTATCCAATAATTCTATTATTGCCTATGAGAATGACTCTAACAAACTGAAAAATTATTGTGAGGATAACCACTTATCCGTAAAGGAGGTTCAATATGCACATCTCAAAATTTTTGTAACAGAACTTTATGATTTAGGACTTAGCGCACGGAGCCAGGCAAGAATTATTTCCGGCATCAAACAATTCTACGCCTACCTTCTTTTAGAAAACATAGTAACAACTGACCCCAGTGAACTATTGGAGCAGCCAAAAATTGGAAGAAAGCTACCAGAAGTTATGACCATTGAAGAAATTGATGAACTAATCAATGCAAATAATCTTGAAAAACCCGAAGGATCTAGAAATAGAGCCATGCTTGAGGTCTTATACAGTTGTGGACTTCGAGTCAGTGAGCTTGTGGAACTGAAGTTTTCAGATTTATTTTATGATGAGGGGTTTGTTAGAGTTATAGGTAAGGGCAATAAAGAAAGGTTGGTTCCTTTAAGCAAAAGCGTAGAAATCGAAATACAGCAATATTCTGAGAAAACAAGATCTAAATTAAAAATCAAAAAAGGTCATGAAAATTATATTTTTTTAAACAGACGAGGGAGCAAGCTAACTCGAGTAATGATATTTCTAATCATTAAGGAACTTGCTTTAAAAATCGATCTTAACAAAAAGATATCTCCACATACTTTTCGCCACAGTTTTGCCACCCATTTAATAGAGGGAGGTGCTAACCTAAGAGCCATTCAAGAAATGTTAGGGCATGAATCAATAATCACTACCGAGATATACACGCATCTAGACCAACGATTTTTAAAGGATGCCATACTCTCTTACCACCCTAGAAATGCAAGTTAAATGAGCATTTGAAGAATTATGAAATAACTATGTAAAATTTGAAGAATAAATTTGTTTTATTCACAATAAAAGTGTTTCTTTGCAGCCGCTTTTTACATTAATTAAGGAAATAATATAGCACATGTCAAGGATTTGTCAACTTACAGGAAAGTCAGTTATGGTTGGGAACAATGTTTCTCATTCCAAAAGAAGGACTAAGCGTAGATTCTACCCAAATTTAGTAACTAAGAAATTTTATCTTCCAGAAGAGGATAAGTTGATTACACTAAAGATATCTACTTCTGCCCTAAGAACCATTAACAAAAAGGGGATATCAGCTTGTGTGAAAGAAGCTAGATTAAAAGGATATTTAAAGTAATTGTAGAAAGTTAAACTGAGCACAAATGGCAAAGAGTAAAGGAAATAGAGTTCAAGTAATTTTAGAGTGCACTGAGCACAAAGATTCAGGTCAGCCTGGAACTTCTCGTTACATCACGACAAAAAACAGAAAGAACACACCAGATAGAATGGAGATTAAAAAATTCAATCCTATTCTTAAAAAGTATACGGTTCATAAAGAAATTAAATAAGCTGAATTATGGCAAAGAAAGTAGTAGCATCGTTACAGAAAGGTGGAGGTAAAGCCCACACAAAAGTGATCAAAATGGTTAAATCCGATAAAAGTGGAGCATACTCTTTTAAGGAAGAAATCGTTCACAATACGAAAGTTAAAGATTGGTTTAATAAAGGCTAGTCTCACAATATTTTTAATTATTTAAAGCTTCCCCTGGAAGCTTTTATTTTTTGTAACAATGGGTATTTTTGATTTCTTCTCCAAACAAAAAAAAGAGACCCTCGACGAGGGGCTTAAAAAGACTAAAGATTCTTTTTTAGGCAAAATTGCCCGAGCAATTGTTGGTAAATCTAAAGTTGATGAAGAAGTTCTCGATAATCTCGAGGAAATATTAATTACTTCTGATGTGGGCGTTGAAACGACACTTAAAATCATTGGAAAGATTGAAGCCCGCGTCAAAAAAGACAAAGTTCTTGGTACAGAAGAGCTAAATGGCATTCTTAAAGAAGAAATCGAAAACCTCTTAGAAGAAAGTTCATCAGGATCAAAGCCATTCGATTTAAAGTCAGAAAATAAGGATCCTTATGTAATTATGGTAGTCGGTGTAAATGGTGTCGGTAAAACGACCACTATCGGAAAACTTGCTCATCAATTTAAAAGTGCAGGTAGTAAGGTGATTCTTGGTGCATCTGATACATTTAGAGCTGCTGCGGTAGATCAACTTGTTATATGGTCCGAAAGAGTTGGAGTTCCTATTGTCCAACAAGGAATGGGTGCTGACCCCGCTAGTGTTGCATTTGATACGGTTCAATCGGCAAAGTCACAAAATGCTGATGTTGTAATTATAGATACAGCTGGACGACTTCACAACAAAGTAAATCTCATGAATGAGCTAAATAAAATAAAAAGGGTAATGGATAAAGTCATTCCTGGTGCTCCACATGAAATACTCTTGGTTCTCGATGGTTCTACTGGACAAAATGCATTCGAACAAGCCAAACAATTCTCGCAAGCTACAGATATTAATGCCCTTGCTGTTACCAAGCTGGATGGCACAGCAAAAGGAGGAGTCGTCATTGGGATTTCTGACCAAATGAATATTCCGGTAAAGTATATCGGTGTGGGTGAAAAGATAGAAGACTTACAGCTTTTCGATAAAAAAACTTTTGTAGACTCTTTATTTAATTAAGAGGGGTTCACTTCAAAAGTAATTTCGATATCGTCTTTTAAACAAGAACGAACGGAACAATATTTCTCCAAACTTAAACTTACTGCCCGATCGATTCTCTTTAAATCAATTTCTTTATCGATGTGTATGACAAAATGAATCTTATCATACGGAGAAGGGACTCCCTCTTTTTTCGTAGTAATGGCCTCAACCCTGTACTCCTGAGGTGATATTTTTTGCTTTTTTAGGACGAGAATAATGTCTATCGACATACATCCCATTAAGCTACCCAATAAAACTTGCATAGGAGTCATCCCCTTATTTTGACCTTCTAGATCCGCCGAAGAGTCCATAATTATGGCATTTCCATTTGAATCACTAAATTCAAAAACGTAAGGCGTAGCTATTCTTTTGATTTCCATTTTCATAATTCTGTATCACTAATTTTACACATATGTTCATTCAAATTTAGTAATTATGATTTCAGTCTTTAATCTCAAAACATTTCACTAACTTCGGCAACTGTTATTAATACGCCTATGAAACCACTTTTGTTCTTCTTTATTTTTCTTTTTTTGGGAAATGTATCATTCGCCCAAAATCTTACGGTAAGAGGGTTTGTTTACGATCAATCCAATGGGGAACCAATGGCATATGAAAAAGTGAAAATCCTCAAATTAGACAGTTCAATAACTGCAGGAGCGATTACCGATCTTAACGGTTTTTTTCAAATACCAAAACTAAAAAGAGACAAGTACATACTCAAGATTTCTAATCAGAAATACGAAACGTCATATAAGAATATCGATTTTAACAATGGCAAGAGCATTATTGATGTCAAATTTGAACTTCGCATTTCTGAAGGGGTTCAAGAATTTGATGAAGTAAGAGTTTCTGCTGAAAGTAGAACCAAAAGAACTCAAATTGAAATATCGAAACTAAAATTAAGTAAAGAGGGATTAGAACGAATTCCCAGCTATGGAGCAGAGAATGATATTGTTGGTGCTTTTTCAGTTACCCCTGGAGTAATTACAACGGGAGATCAAGGTGGTCAGCTTTATGTACGTGGAGGAACACCCATTCAAAATAAAATTCTTCTCGATGGAATGACCATTTATAATCCATTTCACTCAATTGGATTTTTCTCTATTTTTGAAACAGAACTTGTCAAAAACGTAGACATTTATACGGGTGGTTTTGAAGCCAAGTACGGAGGACGAATTTCATCTGTGATGGACATTACTTATAGAGATGGGAACAGGAAGGAATTTGCCGGTAAAGTATCGGCGTCACCATTTCTAGCCAAGCTGGTTTTAGAAGGCCCGATGGGTAAAAAAAATGGTGATTCTCCAAGAGCTGGATCCTATATCTTTTCTGCAAAACACAGTTTGCTTGACTACACCTCAAGAAGCCTTTATCCAGATGTAAACGAAGGCAATGGACTTCCCTTCAATTTTACTGATTTATATGGTAAAATGACTTTTACTGGTAATGGTGGCTCTAAATTTAGTGCATTTGCTTTTCACAATATGGACAGTGTTAACTATTCCATTGCTGACTTGAATTGGCAATCCTCGGGTGGTGGTATTAACTTTTTACTTGTGCCTAATAGCTCTCCCATCTTTATTAGAGGTCATGTGAACGGTAGTGTATTTGAAACGACCTTTACTGAAGAGGCTCAAGCCCCAAGAACCTCAAGTATTGGTGGATTTGATTTGGGATTTGACTTTAGCTACTTCCTTAAAAACGAAGGCGAGATGAACTATGGATTCAATATCAATGGATTCAATACAAGATATACAACTTACAATCTTGCTCAACGAATCATTGAAGATGAAAACTTCACAACGGAAATAGGTGGATATTACAACTACAGACGAGTAGGAAATCGATGGGTGTTGCAAATTGGAATAAGGGCTCAGGTATACGCATCATTGAATACGATATCTCCTGAACCAAGAATAGGTGCCAAGTACAATGTGACTGAAAAATTGAGATATAAGTTTTCCGGTGGTCGATTCTCTCAGAACTTCACCTCTGCTTCTTCTGATAAGGACATTGTCAATCTTTTCAATGGACTATTAAGTGCTCCCACTAATGTACAAGACGAGTTTGTAAATGAATTCCAACAAACAAGAAAAATAAGAAATGGTTTACAATACGCTTGGCATGCTATCGCAGGTATTGAATATGATTTGGGCAAACACATTGAAGTAAACATTGAGGGATACTACAAGTATTTTTCTCAACTCAGTAATATTAATCAAAATAAGCTTTATGCTGATATTGCCGAGTTTGATGATATAGATGATGTCTTTAAAAAGGATTTTATTATTGAATCTGGACAATCTTACGGTGTAGACTTGTTATTGAAATATTCAAAAAACAGACTGTTCTTGTGGGGGGTTTATTCATACGGTTACAACACCCGATGGGATGGTTTTATTGAATATTTCCCAATATTTGATAGACGACACAACATCAACTTGGTGGGGTCATATAGCTTTGGAAAGAATAAAGATATCGAATTGAATATTCGCTGGAATCTAGGATCGGGACTACCCTTTACTCCTACTGCTGGATTTTTTGAATTAGAACCATTTAACAATGGAGTAACATCAGATTATGTTACCAGTAACAGTAATTCAGTTTACACGCTATTGGGCGAGTTTAATAGTGAACGATTGCCTTTTTACCACCGCTTAGACATTACCCTAAAAAAACAGTTCTCGTTTAAAAACAAAACTAAAATGGAAATCGTTGCAAGTGTAACTAATGCCTACGATCGCAACAATATCTTTTATGTTAATCGAGTAACAAACAAAGAGATATACCAATTCCCTCTTCTTCCAAGTTTTGGTATGAGTTATAAATTCTAATTATGGCGGACATTGCACGATTTAAAGCAATCAGACCTATTCGAGACAAAGTGCATCTCGTTGCTACCAGACCTTATTATTCCTACAAGAAAAACGTGCTTAAGGCGAAGCTTCAAGATAATCCCTTTACTTTTTTAAGAATAATAAATCCAGAGTTTAATAGCCCCGTTAAAACAAAAGTAAATTCAGATGGTAGATTCAAATTGGTAAACGAACAATACCAGGAATTTATTGAGAAAAACATTCTCATTCAAGATGAACAACCAAAGCTCTATTTATACAGACAATCAAAAGGCAATACTTCATCTGTAGGAGTGATTGGTGGTGCGAGTGTTCAAGAATACCTCAACGATGATATAAAAAAGCACGAAGCTACACTCACTTCTCGAGAAGAAATATTTACCAGGTACCTAGATATCGTTGGGTATAATGCCGAACCTGTTCTCATTTCTTACAAAGGGAATTTGGATATCAATAACTTTATCTCCAGTCTGGTAGACTCAAGACCAGAATATGAGTTCAGTACCACTGACTTAATCAAACATGAGCTTTGGATATTAGAAGATGATGACGCAGATCAGTTTGAAAAGCTTTTCAAACAAATCCCTTGTACTTACATCGCTGATGGACATCACCGTTCCGCATCATCTGCTCGTTTATTTGAAAGCGGAAAAAACAATTCTCTGAATGCCCGATATTTCCTTTCTTATTTTGTTGAACAAGACCAGCTTCAAATTCTTGAGTTTAATAGATTGGTTAAATCTTTAAACGGTATTTCCAAAAATGAGTTTGTGCAGCAAATCAATAAAATTGGCGCGCTAAAAAAGCTAGGAGAGATTCGAAAGCCACGTCGTCAAAACACAATCCATTTTTACATTGATGATGATTGGTTCGAGCTAGACATTTCGTCGGAGCTAATTGATGACTCAAAACCGGTTAACAGTCTAGACTCAAAGCTTTTGACCAGCTTGATCCTGGACCCAATCCTTGGCATTAAAGATCTGAAAACGAGTGATCAAGTAGATTTTCTTCCAGGAATTTTTTCAATTGAAGAGTTCCATGAATACGGTCTCAAAAACAAATTCCAACTCGGGTTTGTGTTATTTCCAACAACTATTGATCAAATCAAATTGGTCGCAGACCACGGTTTAAACATGCCACCAAAATCAACATGGATTGAACCGAAATTGAGAAGTGGATTAACCATTTATAACCTAAAAGAATGATTGCTGAAAACCTTTCTTTGCTATCAAAAAAAATACCATCTAATATTCAGCTCGTAGCCGTTTCAAAAACAAAACCAATTGAGTTATTGATGCAAGCTTATGATCATGGCCAAAGACATCTTGGTGAAAATAAGGTTCAAGAGTTGGTGTCTAAGCATGAATCTCTACCTAAAGATATCAATTGGCATTTTATAGGTCACCTTCAACGAAACAAGGTGAAATATATAGCAGGATTTGTGCATTTGATTCATGGAGTTGAAAGCCTCAAATTGCTCAAGGAAATTGATAAGCAAGGGCAAAAAAATAATCGAATCATAAATGTTCTATTACAATTTCATATTGCGGAGGAAACTTCCAAATTCGGCTTAAACCTCCTAGAAGCTCAGCAATTGCTTGTAGATGACGCTTACCTTGGCTTTAGTAACATCTGTATATCAGGTGTTATGGGAATGGCGACATTTACAGATGATACCGAACAAGTCAGAAATGAATTCAGGACATTGAAAAGTATTTACAATGAACTCAAAATGTCATTTTTCGAAGACTCAAATGACTTCAAGGTTATTTCTATGGGTATGAGTGGAGACTACGAAATAGCTATAGAAGAAGGCAGTACATTAATCAGGGTTGGGAGTAGCATCTTCGGTGCAAGAGACACCCCTATTTGATGTCAAACTCCAATATTGAAACTTGAGAGGGATCCATATACTTCTCTGCAAGGGACTTCAATTGTTCAGCACTTATACCGTCTATGCTGTTATGGATTTGTTGAATGGTATCAATTTGACCAAATGCCAAAAAACTCTTACCAAAACCATGCATCAAGCCTGAATTACTATCCATACTCAATGCCATTTGACCTTTAAGCTGCTGTTTTGCTTTTTTAAGTTTGGCATTTGAAATGGTCGTTTTTTGCATTTTTTGAAGCTCTTTTTTAATTAAAGCAATAGCCTTTCTAAGGTTTTTTGATTCTGATCCAACATAAACCTGCCAAAAACCGATATCAGCATAAGGAACATAATTTGCCTCTACCCCATATGCCAAAACATGTTTTTCTCGAAGTAAAATATTCAATGAAGAATTTAATGCGGGCCCACCCAAAATATTCATTAAAAGTGTCATCGAGATACGTTCTTCGTCTTTATAGCTAGGTGCCATACCCCCAATAATAGCATGCGCCTGATAATTCGCTTCTTTCCGAATGACATTAAAGGGCTGATAATTTATGAATTTTTCAGAGGAATCATTGACTCTTTTATTGGGCATTTTATCCAAATACTTTTCTAGACTTTTTACGACTTTATTAAATGGAACATCACCCACAAAAGAAATCACCAAATTGTCCTTGGTAAAATAGGATTGAACGAATGACTCTAGATCTGATTTTGTGAAATTATTAAGGCCTTCTTTTTTCCCTAAAATATTATTACCAAGTGCATGACCTTTAAATAACTCTTCTTCAAAATCATCAAAAATCTTATCATAGGGGCTGTCCAAATAAGAATTGATTTCATCCAATATAATTTCTTTTTCTTTTACCAATTCATTGTCTGGAAAAGTGGGATTTGTAGCAATATCAGATAACAACTCAATAGCGCGAAAAGTATGTTCTTTCGGAAAAGAAGCATGGAGACATAACTCTTCTTTTGCGGTATATGCATTTAACTCTCCCCCTACTTCATCTATTCTTGAAATGGTTTGAATGGCATTTCTTTTTTGTGTTCCTTTAAATACACAATGCTCGAGAAAGTGAGCCAAACCAACTTTTTTGTTATTCTCATATCGAGATCCGGCACGAAAGAAAAAACCTAAATGTCCAACATCACTTGTTTTATGGTGGTGTACCAAACGCAAACCACTAGGAAACTCATAACAGGTGGGTTCGTTCATAATTAAGGGTTTTTATGGAATGAAGTCCAATTATCATTCAAGAATTCAAAGCACAGACGGTCATGTAATCTTGAAGGTCTACCCTGCCAAAACTCAAAATAAATGGGTTTTAATGCATAACCTCCCCAGAAATCTGGTCTAGGAACTTCATTTGGAAACCTTGATTCCAGCACCTTAACTCGTTTTTCTAAATCTTGGATAGACTGTAATCTTTGAGATTGATTCGAAGCCCATGCACCAATTTGACTTGATCTGGGACGAGAAATAAAATAATTATCACTTTCCTCAGCGGAAACTTTACTTACCAATCCATTTATCCTTATTTGTCTTTGTAGTCCCGGCCAAAAAAACAACATGCTTGCCTTGTTATTAGTGTTCAATTGACCGCCTTTATCGCTGTTATAATTCGTGTAAAATACCAACTCATCATTACGCAAATCTTTTAGATAAAGTATTCGACTAGATGGCTGTTGAGAATTTAAATCAACTGTAGACAGACAAAATGCATTGGGTTCTGATTCTTTTTTATCACAAGCTTCATCGAACCATTTTTGAAAACCCACATATGGATCAGAATTAAAATCTAACCCCAAAGAATCAACATTAAAGTCTTTGTGATCATCTTTCAATCGCTTAATATGATCACTCATTTTTGTTGTATTCATCAGCAACCTCGCTGTCAAAGTCCGCACTCGGAACCATTGTTGCTTCAGCTTTCTTAGACTCGACTGGGACGTCAGCAGCTTGGTTTGGCGGAAATATTTCAATAATGGGAGATTCTGCAACTGAACTAATTTTATAATCTACCATCAAATCGGAAAGATTTTCAATTAAATTTTCGCAGGCATCTTTGACATTTGTACCTTCTGTTAAGAAATATTGATTTATTTTTTTAGCCTTTCCTCCTTCGTCATCAGCACTTTCATATGACACCTTACATTTGAACCAAACATTCGATCCATCAATTGAAAAGATATCATGTACTTCTGTTCTTGAAATTCCAGAAACGGTGAACTCACCGCGAATGGCATTTCCCATTTCTTCATAAATACGCGCTTCCGCATCAGTGAAGGTCATTGCTGCTACAAGATATGGTTCGGTAACTCTTTTCAGGGTTCCATTATCTAACTGCTTTGTATATTTTAATTTTACTGTAAACCAACTTATCATAACTCATTTTTGTGGGCATAAATATACTCACCGAAGAAACCAAAACCTAATGAAATGATACTTTAGTCTTTGGAACCAAAACCAAATGGCAATAAATCAATCACTGATGGGATCACCATAGTTCTATTATCCTGATTCACAATGATTACTTTGATTTTGTTTTGTTGACGGTTTTCTGATTCGAGCATGACCTGACGACACCCACCACAAGGCGAAAGGAGTTTATTCAAAGGCAATAAATCCCCTTTGGCAACTATACATATGGTCTTAATACTTTGTTTTGGATAATTTGAGCCAATATGAAATAGCGCAACCCGCTCTGCACACAAACCAGAAGGATAGGCAGCATTTTCTTGATTGCTTCCTATTATAATGGCATCATTATCCAATCGAACAGAAGCCCCTACTTTAAATTCGCTGTATGGAGCATAGGCTGTTTCTAAAGCATCATATGCCTTATCAACAAGTACCTGATCTTCAATTGATAAATCTTTCCAATCCGATAAAAGCTCGTAAGAAAATTGAAAGTCTTTCTTCATAGCTCTTGTGTACGTAAAATATTGCAAGCAAGTTTCAAATATAAGGGTGCAATTATTTGAACATCCCGAGGAGATTTTGTTTATCTTCGTCCCCTAAAATAAAAAAATGAAGGATTTAAAAGAAAAAGTGAGCTATGCCATAGGAATGAGCATTGCAGACAGTTTAAAAAGTCAACAACTAGATAAACTCGATTTAAATTTACTTAAAAATGGAATTCAGGATGTCTTTGAAGGAAATGAACTTAAGATTAATCCAAATGAGGCCAACGAACTGATTAAATCATACGTAGATGAAGCAAATACTGCGGCATATGGAGAAAATAAGCAGCAAGGAATTGACTATCTAAATGAGAATAAAAAAAGAAGTGAAATACAAACAACTGAATCTGGTCTTCAATTTGAAATACTTACAGCAGCAGAGGGTGAATCACCTAAGAGTTCAGACAACGTAACAGTTCACTATCATGGGACTCTAATTGATGGAGCTGTATTTGATAGCTCTGTAGAAAGAGGTTCTCCTGCCAGTTTTGGTGTGCATCAAGTAATTCCAGGTTGGACCGAAGCTCTTCAATTGATGAATGTAGGGTCAAAATACAGATTACACATTCCGCAAGAGCTTGCTTATGGTGCTACCCCACACCCTGGTGGACCCATTCAACCATTTAGCACTTTAATTTTTGATGTAGAATTATTATCAATCCAATAATGAAATTCTCCTATTTTTTCGCTCTTGTTTTTTTATTCTCATGCGAGAATGATCAGAAGTCAAAAACTCAAAAATCAGAAAAGAATGACATTCCAATTGGAAATGAGACTCTTGAAGGATTAGATATAAAATACGAATTGAGTAACACTGAAATTCTAACTAAAAAGGACAGTTTGTCTTATGTGTTGGGAATTAAGATTTCTCAACAATTTCATGTACAACCCGATTTTTCTGACTTGGATAGAGATTTGATTTACAAAGGTTTTTCCGATGAAATAGGCACGTATGATGTGAATGCATGTTTTTCTGACATTGAAGCTTATATGGCCTCTGAAAGCACAAGAAAGAACAAAGTGTTTGCAGATGCTTGCGGGATCAGTGTAGGTCGTTTAACCAAAGATGAGTTCACCAAAAACATGGTGAGGTTTGAAGCTTTAGATCTTTTCAATGATGCTACACTTGGTTTGGGATTCTATGATGGGTTGAACCTAAAGAACATTTTTAAAAACAACCCTGAAAATGAGGAGCGTATTTTTAATGAACTAAATCAAAAGTTAGAACTTAAAAACCGTGAAATCGTTCAAAGAGGTCAAAAGGAAGGTGAGGAATTCTTAAAGAAAAACAGGAATAAAAAAGGTGTTTTGGAAACCAAATCAGGTATTCAATACAAAGTTTTAAGAAAAGGAAAAGGCTCTTACCCTACAGCTACCTCTCGAGTTAAGGTTAATTACAAGGGCTCGATGCTATCTGGTGAAGAATTTGATAGCTCATACAAGCGAGGTAAACCTTCCGAATTTGGGCTAAACCAAGTAATTCCAGGATGGACTGAGGGCATTCAGCTCATGCGCTCAGGGTCAAAATTTATTTTTTACATCCCACAAGAGCTTGCCTATGGTGCAAATCCTGACCCTAGAAGTGGTATAAAACCATATAGTCTTCTTATATTTGAAGTTGAACTTTTAGAAATTATTTAACCCACTATGAGAAAATTAATTCTGTTTTTTTTGACTGTTTGTTCTCTATGGAGTTGTAATGAAAAGATTGATTTAATTGGCGATTTTAGAGAAACTGCGATTGTTTATGGTTTACTAGATCATTCTGACTCTCTTCATTATATCAAAATCACAAGAGCATTTATTGGGCCAGGAAACGCATTAGAAATAGCACAAATTGCGGATTCAAGTTATTTCAACACGGTAGAAGCAACCATTGAGGAAATCGAAGACGGAGTGGTTACGAGGACATGGGAACTAAGAGACACGACCATAGATAATAAAGATACAAACGGTGTTTTTTATGCCCCAACGCAAAAAGTCTATTATTTCAAAACACTTCCCACTATATCTTCTACAGGAATATTTGGAACCATTCAACTTTCACCAAATCCTCAAATGAGTTCCTTAAATCCTAATGCTGAATATAGGTTAAAAGCTACTTTGAATGGCGAATTTGAAGTGAGCGCTCAAACAGAGTTGGTAAAAAATATGACGACTACTGCCTCTTCACAAAATTTTAGATTCAAATTTGCTGGTACCCCAGGGGAATATAAATCCACATCAGTTGTTGCCTCTAATACAGGAAATGCAAGAATAATCAATGCAAAAGTCCAAGTTCAATACAGTGAATACATTGGAAGTGATTATGAAACAAAAGCTTTTGATTGGGTCGTAGGAGAATCGGATGTGCTTCCGAACTCCTCAAAATCTTTTGGAGCAAATGGTCTCACTTTTTACAACCGTGTTTTGGCAAATGTCGTTCCCAATGAAACGATAGAAAAAAGAGTCCTTAGAGGTTTTGAAATTCAAATTACAGGAGGTGCTGAAGAACTATACAATTACATCGTTGTAAATACCCCTTCAAGTTCGCTGGCTCAAAGTAAACCTACTTATACAAATTTATCAGTAACAGACGGCTACAGAGTAATTGGCATATTCTCCTCAGTTCAAACGATACAGACATTTAGACCGTTTTATGTATCTCCTCAACAAGCTTTTATTAGATCTTTAGACAAAAATAGCACCATTGAACTTTGTCAAGGGCCTATTACTGGTTTTTTACAGTTTTGTTCTGACCACCCTGCGGATAACGCAAATAATGAGTCCTTTGCTTGTGATTAGGCCAAGGACAATTAGACACCTATAATACGAAATGATTGATCGGCTGACTCTTTTTGCTGATGTTATTTTACCCGTGCCCATTCACAGGTCATTTACCTATAGAATTCCATTTGAATTAAATAATGATATTCAAGTGGGTTGCCGAGTTATCGTTCCTTTTGGAAAAAGTAAAATGCAAACGGCTATCGTTCTTAATATTCATCAAAACATTCCGCTTACCTATCAATCCAAGTACATCGAAGCCATATTGGACCATACACCTATCGTAACTGATAAACAGCTTCAATTTTGGCATTGGATTTCAAGATATTATATGTCACCCATAGGAGATGTAATGAATGCGGCATTACCATCTCACCTTAAACTTGCAAGCGAAACCAAGTTTGAAATACATCCTGATTTTGATGAAAAAAATTCACAATTAGATGACAGAGAATTAGAAATTGTTGATTATCTAGAGCACAAAGAGGTTTGTGATTTAAAAGAAATAACTGACTTACTGGCCTTAAAAACAATTCAGCCCATTATTAAAAAATTAATTGAAAAACGGGTTTTAATTTCAAGAGAAGAAATCAAAAGAAGGTATAGTCCCAAAACTGTTCTTTGTTATAAATTGGTTCCGCAATTTCAAATTGAGCATAATCTCAATATCTTCATCGAAGAACTTGAATTGAGTAAGAAAAATAGTAAACAGGTCGATGCGATTATGGCTTTTTTGAAGCACAAATTAGACAACGAAGAATACCTTCCAATCCAAAAATCTTACCTAGTCAGTAAGGAAGTGAGTTCTTCAGCGCTCATTACACTTGAAAAAAAAGGTGTTATTGAAGCTGAAAGATATCAGATAGATAGAATCAATAATGAAAAAAAACAAAGTAATTCATTTAAAGCCCTCAGCAATCCGCAAACCAAAGCGTTAACTGAACTAAATGAATCGATGGAATCAAATAACGTTACTCTTTTGCATGGTGTAACTGGATCTGGAAAGACTGAAATCTATGTTCAAATCATACAGGATCACCTTGATCAAGGACATCAAGTATTATTTTTACTACCCGAAATTGCCCTTACTACGCAATTGATTCAAAGACTTTCTGCTTATTTTGGTAAAAAAATTGGTGTTTACCATTCCAAATTCAATCAAAATGAACGTGTTGAGATTTGGAATAAAGTTTTGACAAATGATCCCAATGAATTTAGAATAATATTGGGAGCCCGATCTTCAATCTTTCTTCCCTATCAATCTTTGGGTTTAATTATCGTTGATGAAGAGCATGAGGGCTCTTTTAAACAATACGACCCATCGCCAAGGTATAACGCAAGAGATGCTTCAATTGTATTGGCCCACATGCATCAGGCTAAAGTGATTTTAGGTACGGCGACACCCTCAATGGAAAGCTATTACAATGCGAAACAAGGAAAGTTCGGATTGGTTGAACTAAACGAACGATATAAAGGATTGAAGCTTCCTGAAGTGATGTTTTCAGACCTTAAAAGAGAACGTAGATTAAAAAACATGAATTCTCATTTCTCAAATTTTTTATTAGAGGAAATGGATCAGGTTTTGAAAAAAGGGGAACAGGTCATTTTATTTCAAAATAGAAGGGGTTATACTCCATTATGGAGCTGTGAAATATGTAACTGGACACCTAAATGCAACAATTGTGACGTCTCACTCACGTATCATAAGCATGCCAACCACTTAAAATGTCATTACTGTGGATTCACGGCAAACCCTGTGGGTTCATGTCCATCTTGCGGAAGTACGCGACTAAATATGATCGGTTTTGGAACTGAAAAAATAGAAGATGAACTCAGCCTCATTTTTAAAGACAAAATAATTAAACGATTAGACTTAGATACGACAAGAGCTAAAAATGCATACGAAGAGATTTTAAATGACTTTGATAACGGGTTCATTGATATTCTTATTGGTACTCAAATGGTTACTAAAGGACTTGACTTTGACAATGTTTATTTGGTTGGAATTTTAGATGCTGATATGCTTTTAAATAGACCCGACTTCAGAGCCTATGAAAGATCTTATCAGCTCATGTCACAAGTTTCTGGTAGAGCTGGAAGACTTGGCAAACAAGGAAGAGTCATTATTCAAACAGGAGATCCTGATCATTGGGTAATTCAACTGGTTGCAGAACACAACTATCAAAAATTTTATGAAAATGAAATTATTGAACGAAAAAACTTTAACTACCCACCTTTTTACAAAGTGATTAGTCTCATGGTAAAACATAAAAACATTAATCTCGTTGAGCTGGCATCAAAAGAGCTCGCAACGAATTTAAAAGAGATATTTAAAGAAAGAGTTATAGGTCCTGAATTTCCTATCATTCAAAAAATAAAGAATTACTACCTAAAGGAAATTAAGCTAAAAATAGAAAGGACGGCTCCCGAAAAAAAGGTAAAAGAAAAGCTTAATGAAAGACTAGAACTATTCTATCAACAGGTCGAATTTAAATCGGTAAAAGTAGTAATTGACGTAGATCCTCTTTAGTTAGCCTAAATAAGATTTGAGAACCACATTTTTCGAAGTATGCTTCAGTTGTCTAATCGCTTTTTCTTTAATTTGACGAACACGTTCTCTAGTCAAATCGAAACGATCACCGATTTCTTCTAATGATAATGGCATTTTACCTTCCAATCCGTAAAACATATTTACGACCTCACTTTCACGTGGCGATAAGCTTTTCAAGGACTGTCTGATATCACAACGTAGCGATTCCATAACAAGATTAGATTCTGGACTTGGTAGTGAATCATTACTCCCCATAACATCATACATACTAGATGAAGAGTTGTCTCCCTCTACTAAAGGAGCATCCATAGAAATATGGCGTCCATTCTGAGAAAGTGATTGTTTCACTTCTTCAGTCGTACAGTCTAATGTTTCTGCGAGCTCATCAGCACTAGGTGGTCTTTCGAACTTTTGTTCTAATTCAGAATATGCTCTATTGATTTTATTGATATTTCCGATTTTATTTAGAGGCAATCTCACAATACGTGCCTGCTCGGCTAAAGCTTGAAGAATAGACTGACGAATCCACCAAACGGCATAAGATATAAACTTAAATCCTCTAGTTTCATCGAAGCGCTCAGCGGCTTTAATCAATCCTAAATTCCCTTCGTTTATTAAATCAGATAAGGTTAATCCTTGATTTTGATATTGTTTAGAAACAGAAACCACAAATCTCAAGTTGGCTTTTGTAAGCCTTTCTAATGCCTGACGATCTCCTTCCTTAATTCTTTTCGCTAATTCTACCTCTTCGTCGGCAGTGATTAAATCAACACGACCAATCTCTTGAAGATATTTATCTAAAGAGGCTGTTTCCCGATTCGTTACTTGTTTTGCAATTTTTAATTGTCTCATAGTTCTAACAATTTTAATCTTTAGACGAAAAAATATTGATAAGGTTGGACTTTTTTGAAAAAAAAAATAAATTAAACAGATATTCAATGTGAAAAAGTCACGCCAAAACACCTATTAACAAGGTGTTTAAGCTCTTTTTGAGAGGATTTTTTTAATTAGACCATTAAATTCTAATTTCAGGTCTTTAATAGCCAAATCAGTGTTTTGCTTACTGAATCTTACCATGTCTAGCTCTTTAAAAAGATTTTTCAAACCCTTTAAATTCTCTTTATCCAATTTATCTATTAATAGAACGAACATTTCATTTCTCGAGACACTTAACAGATCGGTTTTTAATAAATAACAACATACGGCAGAAAGGCATTCTTCCATTTTAATAAAAATAACATTAGAATCGGATGTGATATTGTACTGATCAATTTCCTTCAATATTGCTTCAATTTCTTTTGTTGTAGGTATGGATTGGACCTTTTCATTCTTGTTTGCCCTACTCCTTATAAAAAGCCAAAGAGTCAAAAATCCTCCGATTACTATTAGAACAAGCAATGTGTTGAGAATCCATTTTCTATTGCCATCTGATGATTTTTTTGAACCGTTCAATAGACGGATATTCTCACCTTTTATTTTTAAAGAAGATTGGTCTTGATCAGAAGTTAGTTGAATAAGCTCAATGTCTGTTGAATCGGTATGGTCATTAATTAGAAATCGTTTAGAGGTATGAGTGATGTACTTCTTTTTCTTGGGGTTAAAATATGAAAAGTCGATTTCTGGGAGTTCCGTACGCGACTTCTTTACCACTTTTAATGGATACGTATAATTAAGCGCTCCCGTAAAACCATTGGTGCCTAATTCATAACCTTTTGTTTCTACAGGGTCTGCATATAATTCTACTTCAGCGGGAAGACTCAATTCTGGAGCGATCGCGTGATGAAGATTACCCTCCCCGGTTATGGTCAGCTGCAAGGTGATTACCTCATTTAATGCTGCCTCATTATTTGAAATCTCTGCTTCGAAAGTAAAATCACCGACTAGCCCCTTGAATGAAACAGGTCTATTTTTTGTTGGTAGGGGTTTAACATCTATATTTTTTTTATCCGCATTCACTCGGTAAATACGTCGATCGACAATATCGACTCCAAATGGCTCAACCCTGTAGCTTCCCGGTTTTACAGGGAAAAACACCCTATTGTCTAACTCAAGGACATAATAGGATTCTCCTCCAATCTGTTCTTCCACCAATGCCAATGGATTGGTGTTTTGAATTTCGTGCACATCGTGTTTGCCATCTACGCTATATGGAGTATATCCATATTTTGAAAAAGCATATTTAGAATATACTTTGGCATTCAAATGGATAGACTCTCCCTCATAAATCTCATCTTTTGATACATTTATTTCTCCATAAAATGTTTTTATAGTTTTCAGATTTCTATTGAAATCATTTTTTTTCGGGATGGACTTGTTGGACTCTTTTACAACTACTTTGACCTTATTAGACCTATATATTTTTCCGTTAGATTTTATTGTTGCAGGACCGATTGCATACTTTCCTTTCTCAGTAAAATAACCGTTCTGATTTTTGTAATAGACTGTTTTGCTCTTACCATTGATATACTCCTGAGACATTCCCTCCATTTGGGCATATCCCTTTTGAAAATGATTTGGGAATTGAAACTCTATATTCCCATTCAAAGATGTGGTTATGGATATGCTGATGTTTTGACCAACAGAAACTTCGGTCTCCGAAACTTCAATAAGAATATCAGCTTTTTGCCCAAACATGAGTAAGGCAAAACATAAATATGAAATAAGTATAATATACTTCATTACCAATCCTTTCCGTTGTTATTGTTTTTTTGAGATTTATCAGAAACTTTCCGTTTTGTGCTCTCTGCATTTTTCAATAATTCATTCAACTTTCGATTTGCAGCTTGTTTTTCCATTGAAAACTCTTTTTTCACATCCGACTTATCATCGCCCTTTGACTGATTCATTTCATCATCTGAAGATTGATTATCCTCTTTTGGTGAAGTTGTTTGATTCTGATTCTTTTTCTTTAATGCCTGTGACAAATTATATTTAGAATCTTGATTATTCGGATCTGTAATAATTGATTTTTTATAATTTTCTATGGCCTCATTCATATCCCCTTTCTTATAGCAGACATTTCCTTGATTGTAATATAACCTAGAAAGTTCTGCAGGATCGGTTTCTTTTTTGATAGCGCTTTCGAATGAGGAATGCGCCATTTCATAATCCCCTGAACGATAAGCGGACTGAGCCAATTCTTCTTTAAGAAAGATATCTTTCCCTGATTCTACTTTTGCTTTCTTATATAATTGTAAGGCATTATCAAAATCATTGCTTTGATATAACTCTTGCGCATTACGCAATGAATCCTCCCAAATCTGAGCATTAATACATATCCCAGCCAAAATAAATATGATTAAAAGAATATTCTTCATTTCTTAATTAACTTGAGTAAAGGGGTGAGTAGAAAGAGTAAAAAGAAAACAAATCCTAATAACACAGGAAAATCAACTAAAGACCTTCTCACTTCAATTTTCAAATTTCGAGAATATCCCTTTGACCTCAGGTTAATTTCTGTTAATAAAGGACTTAAATCCGGATATTGTGAATCAATACGCACCAACTTACCTTCGCATTGACTTATAAGATTCTGTGCAAATTCAATATTGAGCTTTGATATAACCAAGTTCCCATCATCGTCCATTTTCAATGATTTTGTAGCAAAGTCTGGTACTGGTCCACCTTCAGAGCTACCTATACCCATGGCATATAACAAAACCTTATCTTTTTTTATTCGATTGTAAACACTTTGATCTTCAGACATATGGTTTTCCCCATCAGTAATCAAAAGAATGGATTTGGGTATTTTACTTTCAGTAAAAGAATTCATTGCAAGTTCTAGTGCATTACAAACGTTTGTTCCTTGCCTACTTAAAAATGTCGTTTTAACATCTGAAAGAAGAATCTTTACAGATTGGTAGTCCTGAGAGGGAGGAATTTGCACAAATCCATCAGCAGCAAATAAACAAATTCCAATTTTCTGACCTGAGAGTTTATTTATAATTCCGTTTAAGAGCCTTTTTGCAACTTCCAAACGGCTTTCATTTTGAATGTCTTTTACATTCATTGAATTAGAAATATCAAGGCAAATCATTATTTCACCGTCTTTGGATATAACATCTACTTTTCTGGTTCCATATATGGGATTTGACAAAGCAATGATAATCGCTACTAAAGTGTTTTTGAGGAAAATAAATTTTAGATTGAATACGGTTAAATAAGATTCGTTCCCTGCGAATAATAGAGATGGATTCATTTCAAATACGTCAATTTTTCTTTTCTGGCGAATGAAAAATAGAACATAAAGCAATGGTAAAAAAAGAAGAGCGTATAACACCCTGGGATTTTGAAAGATTATTCCATTTTTTTCTAAATATAGATATGCTGTAATAATCAGTGCAATCGTAAATAGCTCAAGAGCCAAAAAGGTTCTTAGCCACTTATAATAGATATGTGATTTATTACTACTCATATTGTATAAAAAGAAATATGTCACCGATGATTATAATCATGCAAAGGCATATTATAATTTTTAAAAACGGAGTTAAATCGGTCGCCAATGGCAAAACTGATTGTGCTTTATTTAACAGCTTTTTCTCAATTTTATCTATTTCCATAATGATTCTATTAAGTGATCTTGAGTCTGTCGCTCTAAAATATTGACCACCTGTAAGATTTGAGATTTCATTTAGAATTTCTTCATCAATTTCAACAAGACTATAACTAACCCCAGCTCCGAAAGCACCCATATTAGGTATTGGTGCATAGCCATTGGTACCTACTCCTATTGTATAAACACGAACATCTTCATTAACAGCAAGCTCTGCCGCTTCAATTGGTGAAATGTCTCCCACATTATTTTTACCATCTGTGAGTAAAACAATTGCTTTTGACTTGGTGCTGTCTCCTCTTAGCTGTGTAATACCCGTACCCAATCCAACACCAATAGCAGTGCCTTGGATCAAATCATTGCCATTGATGCGTGCCAATTGCGATCTTAAAAGTTTGTAGTCAGTTGTTTTATGACAAACACTGTAAGCCTCTCCTGAGTACGCCACCAATCCGATTCGGTCATTCGCTCTCTGCTGAATAAAATTACCAATGACCCTTTTGGCACTTTCAAGTCGATTGGGTTTTAAATCCATGGCCTGCATAGAAAAAGAAACATCTAAGACGAAAATAAGATCGATACCATATCCATTTTGATCTGGCTTTGGTTGATCTGGATCAATTTTAATTGGTGATGCAAGAATAGAAACAAATAAGAAAAACAGTAGAATCTTTGCTGAATTTAATAGCATCTTCAATGTAAAAACCAAAAAAGATGAAATCCTTTGTTGTTGATCTATCGTATTCGCGTATTTGAATGCAAATGGTTTCTCTTTATTCAATTTAAAAAAAAGCCAAATAAACAAAGGCAAAAAAAGCAATAGAAAAAACCAGTATGGTTTCTCAAAGTTATAACCCAATAATTCCTCTATTATATTAATCATGGCTCTTCCATTATTGGAGTCGTTTGAATTACAATTGATGTAAAGTCTTCAAAAAGAAACGAAATATATTTGTCCTCAATATTCGAATCGGCAAACTTCACCAAATCTGAACTTTTCAAAAGCTGTAATATTTTATTTTTCAGAGCTTCATCTAGACTCAAAGAATCAAGAAGAAAAATAGACTGTTGGGTCGTCTTGTCCAAAAAAGAAACGCCATATCGACTTGTTAAATAGGATCTTAAAAGATGTGAGAACCTGACAAAATGTTCCTTGAGTAATTCCTTTTTCCAAAGCTCCTCCTTTTGAAGTTTATTCATTTGCTCTAACGTAGCTTCTTGAAGTGATTTTTTGTTTTTCTCAAGTTTATTGTGCTTTATTTTTCGGATAAAAATGTATAAAACAATCAATGTAAATAATAGTATCCCCAATATTAAGAGTAACCAATTGGTATTCGAAGTTTTCTTGTTATCAGTATTTGTATTCTTCCAATTATGAAATCTCTCTTTTATATCCACAAGATCAATTCCTTCCTTTGTATTATAATAAGATACATTGACATAGGCAGGTGGAAATCTCACAATAGAGTCGAAATACTTGTACTCGAAGCCAATAAGCGATAAAGCACATGAATCCCAAACGATCAATTGATACGTGCGTGTGACTTGAAGCGATTCATTTAGAGGCGAAAGGGAATCGCTAAAAGACACTACATCAACAGAAGGGATGCTTTTATTTTGAACGGTATCAGAAGTAAGTAATACAGACGGGAAAATAGTTCCTTTATCATTTGATACAGGAAATTTATCTGCATTTGCAATGACATATTTTAACTCAAAAATATCACCAACGCGCACTTCGCTATCGGAAATATAAGTGTCTAAAGATTGTCCAAAACTTTGGAAGCAAATGATAAGTAAAATGATATTTAGGTAAACCTTCATCTTTCTAAAAAAAACCGTTCAATTTTGAGTAGATGTTTGACCTAGTTGATATTGAGGTTAGAAGAATTTTACCACTCTTGCATTCTTCTTTCCACAGCAATTCATTTTTTTCGTTGGTCCTTCTCATTGAGTTTTGGACTTTGGTTGAGAAGCCATTAACCCATGTTCGCAATCCCGTCTCAGAATTAATAAGTTGATAAAACCCTTTTATAGGTAGCTTATTTTCCATTTCATCATGAACCCTAATTACGAACGCCTGGTTTTTGGATTTTGTCTTTTTAAATGCTGAAATACTCTGAAATGGATCAGAGAACAATAAGTCACTAAACAAAAACATTCTATACTTTTTCCATTTTGTTTTTTGAAAAAAATCAAAAGCGCTTGATGGATCTGAATACTTTGATTTGAAATCGTTTTCAATAAGGTATTTCAGCATGGACCAAACATGTTTCTTGCCTTTTTTTGGAACAAAGTACTTCACCACTTCATCGGAAAAGAAAACAGCACCAATCTTATCTTGATTCATTGAACAAGAAAATGCAACAGTAGCAAATAATTCAACAATGACTCTTTTTTTAGTTCGTTCACCACCACCAAAATCTAGGGAGCCAGAAACATCAATAAAAAACATATTTACATGTTCTCGTTCTTCCTCAAATACCTTTACGTGTGGGTTATTGTAACGAGCAGTTACATTCCAGTCAATAAATCGAGTTTCATCCCCCAACTGGTATTCCCGAACTTCACTAAAATTCATACCTAAACCTTTAGAAGCACTTCGATCCAATCCCGAGAAGTTTTGATTTGAAAAACTTTTGGCCTTCAATTCAATTCTTCGTACTGATTTTATGATTTCTTTAAGATTCAAGGCACCTCCACGTATTGAACGATCTTATGAATAATATCTTCTGCATTTAACTCATCAACCTCAGCTTCATAGGTGAGGCCGATTCTATGGTTTAAAACCTTTATAGACATCACCTTAATATCATCAGGAGTGACAAAAGATCGTCCTTCCATAAATGCTCTTGCTTTTGAAGCCAAAGCCAAATTGATGCCTCCACGAGGAGATGATCCGTATGAAATATAAGGAGCCAGATCTTGTAAAGCAGGAATACTTGGATTTCTTGTTTCATTGATAATATCAACAATGTATTTTTCAATTTTTTCGTCTAAGTACACTTCTTTAACCAAGGACTTCAATCTTAAAATGTCCTTTTTTGTCAATGCCTTTTTTACTTTTTCTGTCTCACTTCCCTTTATTTTAGACCTAATGATTAACGCTTCTTCAGCCGGCGAAGGATAACCAACACTTACTTTCATCATAAAGCGATCCTTCTGAGCTTCTGGGAGATTGTAAGTCCCTTCCTGTTCAATTGGATTTTGTGTTGCCATGACCAAAAATGGATCCGGTAATTTAAATGATTCTTCTCCAATCGTTACTTGACGTTCTTGCATAGCTTCAAGCAGTGCGCTTTGAACTTTAGCGGGTGCTCTATTTATTTCATCGGCTAAAATAAAGGATGCAAATAGCGGCCCCTTTCTAACGGCAAAACTTTCAGATTTTTGCTGATAAATCATAGTTCCAGTAACGTCTGCTGGCAATAAGTCTGGTGTGAATTGTATGCGACTAAAATCAAGACTCATAGCTTGAGAAAGAGTTTTCACCGTTAAGGTTTTGGCTAATCCTGGTAATCCTTCAAGTAAAACATGGCCATCTGTCAAGAGCGCAATAATTAATGAATCAATCATTTCTCCCTGACCAATAATAACTTTAGAAATCTCTTTTTTAAGCTGCTCAATTGCCATTTTTTCCAAAGCAATTTGATCATTCAACTTTCGAAGATGGTCAGCAGGATTTACACTTTCATTATTTTCTGAAGCTTTTAACTCACTCATATGATTTCTATTTTAAAACAAAAATCCGAAACACTCCTTTTAATGAATTGTATTTCATGTTAATTCTTGTTAATCTTGTATGTATGAAGTCTGAATCAAAAAGACAATGCCTTGAGTGCAAGGAAAAACTTGTTGGTCGTAAAGATCAAAAATTCTGTTGTGACTATTGTCGCAATACATACAACAATAAACTCAATGAAGATTCAAATAAAGCGGTTAGAAACATCAACCGTATTTTGAGAAAAAACAGACGGATTCTATCACAACTCAACCCAGAGGGGAAATCTAAAGTTCATTTGATTCAATTGGCTGAACTTGGTTTCAATTTTCACTATTTCACCAATATTTACACCACGAAAAAAGGACTTCAATATATTTTCTGTTATGATCTGGGGTACAGAGAAATAGAAAATAAAGAATATCTGCTTGTTCACAAACAAGAATACGTTTCATAATAATGAAAATTCAAAATGCTATTTATACTGGAGCTCAAGGGCGAAAAAGCTTGATCGATCTCGAAATCCCTAATATGTTTAATGGTGAAATTGTCATTTTCATTCACGGCTTCATGGGTTTTAAAGATTGGGGAGCTTGGCATTTAGTCATGGATTATTTTGTGCAAAAGGGGTATGGATTTTGCAAATTCAATATCAGTCATGGAGGAGGTACTGTTGAAAATGGTATTGATTTTCCTGATCCTGATTCATTCGGGAAAAACACTTTTAGTAATGAACTTGAAGATCTAAAGCAGGTTATGGATTGGATTGACAGGAAAGTGGTCAATTGGAAAGGACATGTAATTGGACACTCCAAAGGCGGCGCTATAGCTTTAATTGCAGGAGAGAAAATTAAAAAGATTCAAAGTATATCAACCTGGGCTTCTATAGCTTCAATCGGTGAACGGTTTCCAAAAGGATCGCAACTTGAAAAATGGAAATCAACCGGTGTGAAATACGTCAAGAACGGGAGAACACAGCAAGAACTACCTCAAAAATACACCTTGTATACAGACTACATGACAAATGAACATTCATTTAATCTCGAACGCATATGTGATACAATTGATAAACCCATTTTTGTAGCTCACGGAGAAAAAGACACCTCTGTTGATATCAACAATGGCATGCGCATAGCAAATTGGTCTAGAACCAATTTATGTGTGATCGATCAGACAGATCATGTATTTGACTCAAGACATCCCTGGACACAATCTGAGCTACCAAACCCTCTTTTACAATTGTGTAAGAATACCGAAAAATTTCTAAAAGATTTAAAATAAAAAAAGCCCGGACTTTAATCCGGGCTTTTGGGTGGAAGATGGGTCTCGAACCCACGACCCTCGGTACCACAAACCGATGCTCTAACCAACTGAGCTACAACCACCATTTCGTGGCGACAAATATAATAAATTCTTCTCATAAAAATTAATCAAAATAAATGTCTTTTAAAATCGTTATGCTTTTAACTTTACACCCGTGAAAGGAACTTTACTATATTTTGTGTTTTTCTCATTTTTTGTTTTTGGACAACAAAAACAATTGGTTGGTATTTGTGTCGATAAAAAAGGAAATCCTATTGAAAATGTATTTGTAAAAATCAATACTTCCCCTATTCAAGAGAGCTATACAGATTCTGAAGGGAAATATGAATTTTTAGTGCAATTAGAAGACACCTTAAAAATGGTTTATCAGGCGAATGAAATTACCATTAAAAAAGACATCTATATATCTTCTAGTCTTAAAAACTTCCCGAGCATTTCTTTTCCTATTCTTGTTCAACAAAGTGTCACAGTAATCAAAGAAAGAGAGAATCCTTTTGAATTAGAAACACTTCCTTTAGTCGATGCCCAAAAATTAACAGGTAGTATTGAGCGAAGCTTGGTTTTAACTACAGCGGCAACATCGAATAACGAACTTACAACAAACTATAATGTAAGAGGTGGGAATTATGATGAAAACTTGGTCTATGTAAATGGTTTTTTAGTGTATCGACCTTTTCTGACACGCAGTGGACAGCAAGAAGGCATGAGCTTTATCCATTCTTCTCTTGTTGAATCTGTTCGGTTTTCAGCTGGAGGCTTTGATGCTCAGTATGGAGATAAATTGAGCTCAGTCTTAGATATCACTTACAAAAAGCCGACTGAGTTTAAGTCCTCGATAATGATTTCTTTGCTGGGTGCAGAAGCGCATGCAGAACAAAAAATCGGAAAAAAATTCGATTATATAGTCGGAGCGAGATATCGGTCTAATGGCTATTTGTTGAATTCTCTACCTACACAAGGATCGTATAATCCGGTGTTTTCAGATGCCCAGATTTCAACCAATTTCAATATTAAAGACAACCTGGTTTTTAGTACGCTCCTGCATTACTCCTCAAATAATTATCGATTTAGTCCAGAAACTTCAGAAACTGATTTTGGAACAGCAAATGAAGCCTACTCCTTTAAAATCTATTTTGATGGCCAAGAACAAACCAAATTTGAAACCATGATGGGTGGACTATCTCTTAAATGGAAAGCCAATGAAAAAACAGACATCGACTTTTATGCAACTGCATTTCAAACAACCGAAAGAGAATATTTCGATATTCAAGGCCAATATTTTATTAACGAGCTAGAAACAGACCCCTCAAAGGAAGAATATGGTGATTCAATTGCAGTACTGGGAATTGGAACCTTTCTTAATCACGCACGGAATAAACTAAATGCCAATATTATTAATATATATCACAACGGTAGACATGAGTTCTTTAATGGATATGCGGATCAGGCCAGACTGAAATTTAAAAATAGACATTTAAAATGGGGAGTTTCTTTTCAAATGGATCAGTTTAATGATGTCCTAAGTGAATGGCGCATGATCGATTCTGCAGGATACAGTGTGCCACAATCTAACCCAAATGAAATTGAGCTTTTTGAGGTGATCAAAGGAGAACTTTCGCTAAATAATCAGAGATATACTGGATTCATTCAATACAATACAAGTTGGTCTCGCACTCAAAAGAATGTCATTGTTTCTCGACCCTATAAAATTGGAGAGCACGGGAAAAAGAAAAAAATTTGGTGTACGGATACCATTGCGGAAGCCAACTCTAAATGGGCTATTTCAGTCGGAACTCGTGGAGGATATACAACTGTTAATGAAGAACTTTATTTTACGCCAAGAGCAGCACTTATTTATTATCCTAAAGCCTACATTGCACAAAACGATAAAATTTACAAAAGAAACATCTCTTATCGTTTATCTTCTGGAATGTATTATCAACCACCATTCTATAGAGAATTCAGATACTTTGATGGCAGCTTAAGAACTGATGTCAAGGCCCAAAAATCAGTTCATGTCGTTGCAGGAACAGATTTCTTCTTTAACATGTGGCAACGTGAAATGCCTTTTAAATTTACAGGAGAAGTCTTTTATAAGTATTTATGGGATGTTAATCCTTATCAAATTGAAAATGTCCGTACCCGTTATTATGCCGATAATAACGCCATTGCATACGCTTACGGTTTAGATTTGAATATTCACGGTGAGTTCGTAAAAGGTATTGAGTCGTTTTTTAAATTGGGTTTTCTTTCTACCAAAGAAGATATCCTAGATGATCAATACATGGAATATTATAATGCCTCTGGTGAAAGAATAATATTTGGATTTAGCGAAGACCAAGCGGTTGTCGATAGCGCTACTATTTTCCCGGGATACATCCCCCGCCCAACCGATCAGTTTTTTAATTTTGGAGCTTTGGTTCAAGATCAAATGCCAGGACTCGAAAGCTTTACCGTACAAATGGGAATGCAGTTTGGGACAAGACTCCCCTACGGTCCTCCTGACCCAACTCGCTATAAAGATACCCTTAGAATGAAATCTTATTTTAGAGTAGATTTGGGAATGTCTTACGACTTTTTAGGCAAGTCCAAATCACGTCATAAATTTTGGAAAAATAATTTTTCCCAGGCATTGATTTCTCTTGAAATATTTAATCTTTTGGGAATCAACAATGTCTTATCTAAACAATGGATTCAAGACGTAAGTGGCAAGTATTATTCCATTCCAAATTACCTTACCCAAAGGCGCTTTAACCTGAAGCTCATATTAAGACTTTAGCTCGATGGGGAAAACAAAAACTTGTTTGGTGAAACCAGATTTGTTTTAACGGCATACATCACAATACCCGCTGTGTTTTTCACTCCAAGTTTGGACATTATGTTTTTTCTGTGGGTGGTAATGGTGTGGTTACTTAAAAATAAGAGCTCTGCAATTTTATTATTGGTATACCCTTCGGCTATGAGGACAATTATTTCATTCTCTCTTTCACTCAAAACAACCGCTTCACAAGTAAATGAATCGAAATCCAAATCATTGACATCAATTTGTGCCTTTTGAATCGTCTCAAGAATCTGTCCGCAAAAGAACTTGTTACCTTTTCTTGTTTCGAGCACAGCATTTACGATTTCTGATAAATCACAATCTTTTTTGACATAGCTCATAATTCCTGACCTCAAAGCATCGACAAGTGTTTGAGCACTCTGTTCAGGGGTAATTGCAATGAACTTAATTTCCTTTTTAAAACTACTGATCTCACTGATCGTATCAATTGTGAATCCAGGAGAAGTATAATCAATTAGTACCATTGAAACATCGAATGAATTTAGCTGATTCATCAATTCATTACCATCACTAGCCTCTCCTACAATAGAAATCGAAGTTTGTGTAGATAAAATGGACCGCAATCCTACCCTTGTTAAATCATTACTATCAGCGATTATTATCGACATCTTATTTAGAATTAATCTAAACAAAGATACATATACTTGTAAAAATACAACTAGTAATTAATAAATTATTTTTAACATCAAATGGAATATTCTAATGTGCTATTAGGAATGTGTATTTTTGTACAAGTGATTACGAAAACCGGACATAGCATACAAGAAGCTGCCGACCTATTAAATAAAGGCCAATTGGTTGCAATACCAACAGAAACTGTCTACGGACTGGCTGCAAATGGACTTGACCAAGATGCAATTTCTGAGATATTTAAAGTCAAGAGGAGACCCCTTTCAAACCCTCTTATTCTTCATTTCAAAGACTTGAATAGTGTTTCGAAATATGTATCTAACATACCCGCAGAAGCAAAAAAAATTGCAGAAGAATTTTGGCCTGGCCCGTTAACTCTATTACTGGAAAAAACAGCTAAAATCCCAAATTCCGTCAATTCAGGTAAGCAAAAAATTGCAGTGCGAATTCCAAACCATCCAGACACTCTAAAACTTTTGGCGTTGCTCGACTTCCCTTTAGCAGCTCCAAGCGCAAATTTATACGGCCGAGTCAGTCCTACGAAGGCAGCACATGTATCCAAGCAGCTCTCTGGTTCAATACCCTATATTTTAGATGGAGGAATGTCTTCAAAAGGGATAGAGTCAACCATTTTAGGATTTGAAAACAGTAAAACCATTCTTTACAGATTAGGAGCTATTACAACTGAAGAAATAGAGGATTGTATTGGGGAAAAAGTATCTATTTATGATCACAAATTAATTTCAGATCAACCTATTACAAGTGGAATGGTAAAATATCATTACGCACCACAAACCCCCATTTATGATATTGGAGACATTTCAAAAATAGAAACCAATGCAAACTTTGGTTACATAGGGTTTAATAAAACAATTGACGATGTTCCCAATGAAAATCAATTTTTACTGAGTCCAGAATCAGACCTCAATATTGCTTCTAAAAATTTATACCATGCCTTGCATTATATGGATGAAAAACAATTTGATGCAATTTTCATTTGTAATTTTCCAGAGATAGGTATAGGTCGATCGATGAATGATCGAATAAACAAAGCGATTGCAAAGTATAAGAAATAAAAAAACCCTTGCATAACAAGGGTTCTAAATATTTTACAATCAAGATATTATTTCTTGATGTGTCTCGCGTGTCTGTTCTTGAACTTATCAATTCTTCCAGCCGTATCCACAAATTGAGCTACACCAGTGAAGAAAGGATGCGATTTATGAGAAATGTCAAGTTTTATCAGAGGATATTCATTTCCATCTTCCCATTCAATTTTCTCTTTTGCTGGGGCACATGAAGGGCATAAAAAGGAGTAGTCATTAGACATGTCTTTAAAAACAACTAATCTGTAATCATCCGGATGTATATCTTTTCTCATAATTCTTGTTTCAAAAATGGAATGCAAATTTATATAATTCTTTTCATATATCATCAAAAAATAAAGATTAAATCACTTTGAACAAACCAAAGGTGATAAGTCTTTAATTATGAATTCATTGAAATGCATCCAATTGCTATTTTTGATTAAAAGGAATGTACAATGGTTTTATTGGAAAAAATCTCTCTTAAAGAAGTCTCGAATATCTTACATCGAAAGTTCATTGGGGCTGCCAACCATGTCATTTCTGGTCTAAATGAAATCCATAATGTTGAAAAAGGGGATTTAATTTATGTCGACCATCCAAAATATTATAAGAGTGCATTGAATTCCTTAGCAGATACCATTATTATTGATAAGGAAGTTGAAGCTCCTGTCGGTAAAGCCCTCATTATTTCTGACAATCCATTCGGGGACTACAATAAGCTTGCGAAATTGTTATTTCCTGAATCAAAACCTTCTGAGACACAAAAATCAAGTACAATTGATCCAAGCGCAATCATTTATCCTAATGTCTACATTGGAGAAAATGTAACGATCGGTGCACATGCCACATTATATTCAGGAGCCTGTATTATGGACCATGTGAGTATTGGTGAGCACGTGAAAATTGGTCCAAACTCCGTAATTGGACATTCTGCTTTTTATTACAAACAAACCAAGGAAAAACACATACAGATGCACAGCATTGGCAATGTTAAAATAAATTCATTTGTCGAAATTGGTGCCTTATGTACGATAGATAGGGGTGTTTCTGCTTCAACTGTAATTGGTCATGGAACTAAAATAGACAATCAAGTACATGTTGGTCATGACACTGTTATAGGCAAAAATTGCCTTATCGCCTCCGGTACAGGTATTTCAGGTTGTGTAACCATTGAAGATGAAGTTAAGATTTGGGGACAGGTTGGATGTGCAAGCAATGTTAAAATAGGGAAAAATGCCATTGTTTTAGGCCAATCAGGAGTTACGAAAAGTATCGAAGGCAATAAGACTTATTTCGGCACACCTTGTAAGGAATCATTTCAAAAATTAAAAGAATTGGCAGCACTTCAAAAGCTCCCGGAAATAATAAAAAACATCTAAATGTATACCACGAGGGAACAAGATTTGGTATATCAAAATGAAGTGAAAGAAATCAAGCTTCGTTCTTTACTGGAAATAACGAATGCCATAAATGAGAATGCACCTGTTGAGCATCTCATGAAAATTTTCACTTTTATTCTAAAGGAGCAGCTTGGGTTTTCAAAGTTTGTATTATTAATGAATCAAAAGTCTTGGGAAAACCCTGTCAAAATTGGTTACAAAGGGAAGATCAACTTAAACGCCATCGATGAAGAATTTAATCGCTTTAAAGAGATTACAATAATTGAGTCTTCAAAATCGAAATTACTACATCAGTTTCAGGTAATTATTCCCGTTTTTCATTCGGAAAACCCACTCGCCTTCTTGCTTCTGGCCAGCAATCTAGATAGTGAAAATGAAACCAGTTATTTTTCTTTTGTTCAAACGCTTACGAATATCATTGCGGTTGCTGTTGAAAACAAACGTCTTGGCAAACAACACATTATTAAAGAAAGAATATCAAAAGAACTAGAAGTTGCTCGGGAAATGCAAAAACTCTTGTTCCCTTCAGATCTTCCCTCTAACCGGAAAATGGATATCTCTGCAAAGTACATTCCCCGACATGCCATAGGCGGTGACTATTACGACTTTATTCCTTTAGGGGATGATGAATATATTATTTGTATTGCTGACGTTTCTGGAAAAGGAGTCAGTGCAGCTCTTCTTATGGCAAATTTTCAAGCGACGATAAGAACGCTATTTAAATACCAAAGATTTGAAATGCCCTTTCTTCTTGAAGAGCTGAACAAAAAAGTAATGCGGAGTGCAAAAGGTGAAAAATTTATCACCTTTTTTATAGCCCATTACAATGCATATACAAGAAAAATGCAGTATGTAAACGCTGGACATAACCATCCATTCATACTAAATGGAAGGAAAGTGATCATGCTTGACAAGGGATGTATTGGTCTTGGAATGTTAGATGAAATTCCATCAATAAATGTTGGGAATATAGAACTGGAACCAAACTCTACCTTTGTTTTATACACCGACGGACTAATTGAACTGGAAAATACTGAAGGTGATTTTTTTGGTGTACCGTTGCTTGTTAAAACAGCTCAATCATACGCTGCTCTCAAAATGGAAGACATGAATAATATTATTTTCTCAAAGCTAGATGATTGGCGAGAAGAACTAAATTTTGTGGATGATACAGCCATATTCAGTTGTAAATTCTTTTAATTATTATTTGTAGTAAAATACACCTATATCTAAAAACTTTCGCAATACCATTTTCTGACCAACATAAGATTCATTAATCAAAGAATTGGCATCATATTTTATTTTTGGTTTTGTATAGGTCACAATAAAAAGTTGATCAAAATCGATATTTCCTGTTTTCTCAGAATCTCCGATAAAAACTTTTTTACTGTCATCCATGGCATGAACAAGTCTTAACACAGTAAACACATCATTTGAATTGCTATAGAAAGAATATCTACTTTTCGTCATTAATGAGATTTCATCCCTTTCATTGCCTCTAAAAAAGCCCTCTCCTACTAAAATCAAAACTAGAAATGCTACTGATAAAAATTTAACATAATTCCAGCTTTTAATCATCTCCATCATTGGAAGTATAAATGGAATCGACAATAACAAAAAGTACTTGCCTCCTAATGAATGATGAGGAATGATTTCTAGTAAATAAAGAGTTAAATAAACAGTAAGATAAATAGCTATTGATCCTATCTCATATCGAAATCCCTCCTTATTACGCGACAGAAACCTAACAAGACTAAATGTGAATACAAGTCCCAAACCCAATAAGAAAATAGATAATATGAAATAGTTTGCAAGTTTAAAAATCCATATAGGAAAGGAAATCCCAACTAATGAAAAAACAATATTAGTGAACTTGTCTAAAATATTATGCCGATCGAAATCAACTCGATTTGATATGGTCAAAACCTGATCGTGATGCCCTAAAAAGAAGTATACCAGTGCAAAAGCAATGAATAATGAAATGATTAAGTTTTTACTCTCCACAATACTTTGGAGAAGTGAACCTCGACAAATTATTCTGGAAAATACAAGTGCTAAGATGAAAATTGAGAAAAGATAATTGGTCAGTAAGCCCAATATTAAGATTAGCGAAAATTTCAATAAAGGTATTTTGTCTTCCTTGAGCATAAAGTAGCAAAGCAATCCAAAATAAAACAGCATACAATAGGGTCTTATATCAAGACATCCATTCAAAATAAAGGGCAAGAATGCTATAACTTTCCAGTTAGAGGAAAATGAAATGTTTCTTTTTGAAGAAATTAAATGAAGCGATGCCAAAAGGAAAAATGCATTAACAACATATGCTACGAGTATTGATCCACCGAATAAAAAGAATAAAACATGAAGCAAACAATGATAAAGAGGAGGATGAACGTCATGAGACAAGGTGTCATTCCATACTTTAACTAAATTAAATTCATTAACATGAGAAAGCTGTCTTTTCCAATCCAAGGCAGTTAAGTCCTGATTCATTAAATCAAAATAACCAGAATTAAAGTATGACCTATTACCAGATGAAAATATGACACTATGCAACTCATCCCCATCTAAAATAATTCCATAAAAAGGCACTGAAACAAACAGTACAATTACAAAAACAACCAAAGCAATAGAACTGATAGAATTAATTTGCTTCATTCCTAATGTATAACTATCTGAGAAGGTACATTTTCCCAAGCCCCTTGTGGAAGTATTTATCGGCTCCTGATTCGAGTAGGTTAATATCTACACCATCTATTTTGGCTTTTACCCGATATAGATATACACCATTGGCGAGTTGGTCTCCAAAATGATCTCTTCCATCCCAGGCAAATTCAGAAATATTTCTTCCAATTTGAATAGGACCCAATTCACTCTCATTTATTTCCCGTACTACACGTCCACTAATGGTCATAATTTGAATTAAGACATCATCAGGAATTCTATCTCCAGTTAGTGTAAATACAAATCTTGTACTTGTTGAAAACGGATTAGGATAATTCATAAGCTGAGTGATCATTGATTCGTGAATGACTTCAAAATCAACTTTATAATCAAAATCTCCAGATAAATTACCCGATTTATCTTCGCCCTGAACCAGAATGGAATACACACCAGATTTCTCAAAATAGGCAGGGTAAATAATTTTAAACTTATTTTGATTTTCATCACCTGGAATCCATTGCATAACCGTATTCCCTGTTCCATCCACGAATGGAACACGGGACTGAATACCGTCTGGATCAGTAATATAAATGCCAAACAATGATGTATCTGAATCTGAATCCAATATTAGATATGGATTTTCATCGTTTAGTGTTATTAATATTTCATTGGTCGGCGCGACAATATCATTATTTAGAATATGTATGCCATTAAATGTAACGTCAAGAATGGGATTAATATTTTCAGCAGAAACTGAAAAAGGAATTTGTAATATATTATTAATATGAGTTTGTTCAGGCTGGTCAGTTAAATTCAAGGAAAGATCAATATACGGATTCACATCAACACAGAAATAATTGGTGCCTATTAAACCTTTTGTATCAAAGGAAATTGTATCACGCAAAACACCATTAATTAAAAGAGAATCTGATCTCGGGTAGGATATAGGGTGAATCTCCTGGTTTTCATCCAATATGTAATATTCAACAAGCAGCGAATCCATATCCACATCACTTATATTGGCAATATCCACGGCAAAGCTACCTTCCTGACCTTCCTGAAGAGTATCAAGGTTGGGTAGCCAGGTGTATCCAGTACTTGCGTCAATTGCGGCTTCAGGAATGGGTGTGTACAAAACATGCCAGAAATCCATTTGAGCAGGGGTCTGGGTACTAATGTCGGAATAAGTAGCTGCCAATTTCATAAACGGAAACTCACTTGCATCTACAAGATTAGATAAGTCAATAACGGAATCATGTAATGTAAAAAGCGTATCAATTGAAGATATATATATTCCTGCATCATCAAATAATTGCAGTTTTAAAGAAGTCGAATCTGATGACATATCTTCCAAAGGGTTTTGTTTCCAATGCAATTCTCCCCAATTTGAAACAGGGCCAATCATGGGTGAAGATTCAAACCCAATGGTCTCTGCACCTGATATAATCGTGTCCATCATGATATCCTCTCCATTTTGAGAAAAAATCTCTACAACAAAACTGGGGTCGCCTTTTCTGGTCAGAAATATAAAAGGTTGATTTGGCCTACTTGGAGAAATACTATCTGAACCAAGATTTGTAAAAGTATCAAATAAACCAGGGTCATAGGTGGACCACCAATCATAGCGGGCTTTGATAGGGGAATAAATTAAAATATAATCCCCATTTGAAATTTCGTTTTCTACAAAATTTTGAAACGCATCTATTTCAGTTGGATTATTTTGGTGAAACGTAAAAAACCTCATAGGTCTACCTGCACACCCACCATTATCATTTGCATTCCCAAAATCATTATTAGGGTTGACAACGGTACCATTTGAATAAGTATATCTCGTTTCCATCGGAGTCAATGATGCTTTATCTATAACTGCAACATGAAACTTTGGTATGGTAGTGCAAATATCATAGTCCTGCTGAATACCATTAAGTGACCAAGCATTATTTGGATGAATGTATGAAAGCAATGATGACGTAACAAAACATGAAATCTGAGATTGAATTGGCTCAAATTCCCTAAATTGATTGCTTTCATTTAATGAAATTCCAATAAAAGAATTTGATGTAAACTGTCCAAATGCATCTTGACCCCAACCACGTTTATTTTTGATGTACTGAAATGATCTTGTCTTCCAATTCATATCATTATCCACCAAAACAACACGCCAAAAATAAACCACACTATCCTCAAGAATGAGAGACTCCTGGACTAAAGTAGAACTATTGACCCAATCACTAGGCTCAGCTGAAAGGACTCCTCCCAATGAATTCTGTAAAACAAATTTTGTGAATGGACTAGAAAAGTCTCGAGTAGAATCAATTTCGAATTTGTAGCTCTGAATATCTGCCAATGGATTGATAGTAGATGCTCTGAGTATAATCGTGTCTGTCGGAACAACAGCAAAATCTTCAGGCCAAACAGGCTCAACACCATCTACGCTGATTAAGAAGTTTTTAACCGACTGGTTGTTTATCACTTCATCATACTGTTCTTCAATATAATCAGGTCGATCTACTTTTATGGTAAATTTATTAAGCCCAATTCCGATACTTGCTTGAAGCGGTATCTTAATTTGAAGATTTTTTTCATAATCCAAGCCTTCTACATTGATAAGATAAATTGAATCTAATGTACTGTTTGGAAAATCGCGTTCAATAGTCACATTAAAGTTTTCAGTGATTGATCTTCCAAGATTTCTCAGTTTTATATTGATTTCTATGGAGTCCGTCGCCAATGAAATATTTTCAGGCCCAAAAGAAATACGAGAATCTGTCAATTCAATTTCTGGGAAGTCGTGATAATTTAGTTTGATCATCGGATCCCCATGAAGTGTCATTTGTGTGTATGTAGTTTCTGATTGAAGATTATCAAGATTCGCAATTCCGGACTGAATTGTGTTTTTGATATGACTGCCAATAGTCCCTCCATAATTAGTCTGACTAAACTCCTTATAAAATTGATCAGAATAAGAGCGCAGAGGTGATATAAATCCATAGTTCAATGTCCCTAAGTAGGCTATTACTCCCGCGTTTGGTGTTAAAACGAAGGATTCCGAATTTGAAAATGAATTATGAAAGATATTCCCGTTGTAACAAGAATTTGCGATCAATACAGGGTATTTGCCCTGATTATCCCATGTAGATGGTTCATCTAAATTGATATCAAAACCACTACTCGAGGTAGTAAAATGGCCGAAAAAATTCATCAAAGAAACACCCTCTGAGATTCTATTTTTAATCTCATCTAATTCATTCGGATTTATTGGGTTGCCGTTTTCTTTTGCCACGAGATCAACCTTTCCAGCGAAATAATCTCCCTCAGCCGTCTCAGCCATTCCATTTAAAAAATTTTGCAATAGGACTTGCTCGGCAGCCTCTGTTCCTCCAGAAAAATGAAGGATTTGTTTTTGCCAATCTTTTGTATTTGTCGAATACACGTCTTCTTGATTTTGTTGGTTGTCATATTCAATAATTTTATTCAAATAAATTTCTAATTCATTAGGGGTTCTAGCGGAAATTCTGCCGGTTGGAATCAGAGGAGTATATTTATTTGTTCCTGGTAAATTTGAGGTAATACATGCATCACAAGATGGTTGACCAAATGAAGGAATCAACGAGTTTTGATAAGAGCTAATGTTTGCCCTTGTCCCAGGACCAATACTCGTCGAGGAAGTCACGTTTGCTTCTCTAATTCCCTTACCTATTAAAAACAAACCAACTGGCTTTTGCTGAGAAACATCATATATCTGATGCGCAAATCGTCTAATGCCATTTATGTGTTTCGGAATACCTCCACCGTATTGCTGGTACAATTCATTTACCTCAGCCATGATTACATTATACCCTCCCCCTATTGATGAGGTTCGATGACTCACGTAAAGGTCAACAACTGATTTTAACAAATCATTATAAACAAACAAAAGAGCCTCATCAATATTTGGTATTGAAGTAAAGTCAGTGAAAAAACCATCTCCATTTACAGCATTCAATTGATTGACGGTAATTATATTGTTCTCACTATCAACCACTACCCTTGAAGCTGAAAAATCAGGGGAGTTTGGTATTAACAAACTATACCCTCCCAAATGGGATACGACTGGTATTTTTCGTGGAATTAAACCAAATGAAAAGGCAACAGGGTTAGTTAAGTTCGAACCATTAATATCTATCCTTGATTTTGATTCCAAATTGTTATAAACGGCCTCAAAATTGAAGCCCGACTCCCCATTATAATCGGTTTTTCGAGGATATTTGAATGACACATAATTAATTGACTGATAATCAGTAGCCAGACCTAAATCATTCACAATGCTCACCTTAAAATTTGACGAGCCATCACTGTTTATTATGTTCGAAGGAAATGAAACGGAAGAAAATATGCCTTTATAACCTGAAAAAACAGAATCAACAAGCGTATAATTTGAATTGCCGATTGTTTGTCTTGTATGATGATTTCCGCCTGCACCAGAGGGAATGGCGGCATTAGATGAACCTACTAGAACTGAATTGTAAAAAACCTCTGGTGAATCATTTTCCTGGTAAATATTATCAAATTCAATACCATTAAAGTTCCAAACATAACCCAGATTTCTTCGTGTGATCCCCCATCCTTCTCCGGAAACAAAAAAAGAGCTAGAAGCATTAGAAGATTTAAGTCCCTCATTGTATTGATTAAAATAAAATGAAAATACTTCGTCGATAACATAAGGTACTGTGTTAAAATTGTCAAAATCTACGTCTGACTCAATAGAAAATCTGTTGTTTGCCCCACCCTGATTCCAAGTTAAAAAATACTGAATAGTATCATTATATAAACTGTATTTAGGATTCCCTATCCACGACGGGTCATCATATAAAGTTGAATCGAGCCATGAATCGTTTCTTTGAGCATAGAAGTAAATATAGTCCCCATTATCGAGCGTATTATCACCCCCATCGGAAATATACAGAGGCACTTGACGTTCTCTTCCAAACACTTGGAAATGGTCTGTGTCAATTGAAGCTAATGGTACTCCGGAATTTACAAGTGAATTGTAGTCAATCTTATAAATACCATCTTCAACTATGGGAAAGGAATAATATTTCTGTTCATATGAAATCCACTCGTTGCCATAAGTCTGACCTTCTACTTCAGAAAAACATAAAATAATACAGATTAGACCTAAAAGGTTTTTCATTTTTCGGCATTTTTCGGTTTGTCTAACCTTAACTTTATGGAAAAAATGTGTGTATAATAATTGGCCTCACTAGCACCTAATCGAGTAAAGGCATAATCTAGAGAAAACCCTTTAAAAGAAACACCCAGGCCAAGGTTAGGTTGTATACCCCAATATTTTGTATCGTCAAGGTTCGAAAACTGTTGTATATTAGATAGACCTCCTCTTACCTGAAACAGTTGCCTAAAACCTGCCTTAATTCCCATATGAGGGTCTATTGAAAAAGGATTCATTTTTAATAAAGTATTACGCTTACCATCAGTGGTTACATCCATATCAATTTCACCTCCCAAATAAATTCCTTTTTTTCCAATATCAAATTGTGTACTCGCAGCCAAAATAAATCGCGGTAATGTCAGCTCTAATCCATTTTCTGGTATTTCATTACCCGTTTGAAGAAAAACATTTTGAGTTTGATCATCTAAAGTAAATACCCAAGCATTAAAAGTCGAGGAAACGTCTCTTGCCAATAATCCAAATGAAAAATTATTATTCATCTTATATCTTAATCCCGCATCCAATCCAAAACCCCAAGATTTTGCAAAATCTCCAACTTTTCTGTAAACCACCTTAGCTGTTCCTCCAATACTCAGGCCAGCAGGTTTCAATTTACGAGCATAACTTCCCAAAAAAGCATAATCACCTGCAGAAAATGAGCTGACATTATCATAATTAATGACACCATTGTTATCTATGAGTTGAGTGGTATTGGGTATGTCATCCACTCCAAACCTAATAAACCCTACTGCTAGTGAGCTATTCTCATCTATAGAATGAGCCAAAGCAAAATAATCGTACTTCGCAATACCCGCAAAATATTCTGAATGCATAAAAGAAGCTTCAGCCCATTTTTCAACACCCACAAGACCTGCAGGATTCCAATATATAGAATTAACGTCATTGCTCTGCGCTACTACGGCATTACCCATACCATAAGCTTCTGCACCGACTCCCAGAGATAAAAATTCATTAGAATATTTCGGTGCTAAATCCTGAGAATGAGAAAGATGCACGATAAAAAGGCACCAGGTTAATAAAAATGCTTTTCCTGCCATAGAACTAATTTAGTCATATAACAACAGATTTGATAAAAAATTGTGTTATTTGTAATGAAGATTTATCACTTGAAGCGAATGTTTTATGGGATAGTTTTTGAATGTATAATAAAGATATCTATGTTTAATCTGGCCAATATTCTTACAAGTTGTAATTTGATTTGTGGACTAACATCCATAACTTTTTGTTTTGCAGGACAATTGGACTTGGCCGCTTATGCCATTTTCGTGGGAGCCTTATTTGATTTTGCAGATGGTTTTGTGGCAAGAAGTCTCAAATTGGAGAGTGAGATGGGGAAAGAACTTGACTCTCTTTCAGATTTAATCACATTCGGTGCGGCACCTGGGTTTTTAATGTTTTTCATGATTTTAATTGGGATTGAGCAACCCTTTCTTCTTGAGAATTTCGATAAACGAGCAGCAAATATTTACTTCGAAAATTATTACGTCTTTAATCAATTCATTCATTGGGTTCAGGCGTTTTTTTATGATTTTCCTAACAACTTTAATGCTTCTATTAAATATTTGCCATTTGCGGCATTGAGCATACCTTTTTTATCCCTATTTAGATTGGCGCATTTTAATATAGATTCCAAACAATCTAAAAACTTTATAGGCGTACCCACTCCATTAAATGCCATAATAATATGTTTCTTCCCGCTCTACTTTAACGAACATATGATGAACTGGAACACACAATCAGATTTAGTGCATGCCGTATTTGATTGTTACACACTGGCAGGGATTTGTTGTTTATTATCAATAGCACTTATTGCTCCCCTGCCACTAATGTCAATGAAACTTGAGGGATCAAATAAACTCGAGAATTACCTTAAAATTGCACTTATTATTATGAGTGTAATAACAATTATAGTTTTCAAGGTTCTGGCAATTCCAATTATTATAACTTTGTACTTAATCATTTCAATATATCATTATTTCAAAACTTCAAAAAATGAAATTTAAAGCAGAAATCGACGTAATGCCTCTAGACGCACTACTCGACCCTCAAGGCAAAGCGGTCTCCAACTCAATGGGAAGTGTTGGTCTTCCTGAAATTGAAGGGGTGAGAATCGGAAAGCACATAAGGCTTTTTGTTGATGCTAAATCTGAAGATGACGCAAAAAAAAGTGTTGAACAAGCTTGTAAAAAAATACTTTCCAATCAAATCATGGAAAGCTACTCTTACACGATTTCAGAGGCTTAAACTCGTATGTCTGAACCACATTCTTTTAAGACTTTTAATCCTTTAAAGAATCGCTTTAACCCCCAAGTTTTTCTTACCGACACCTTGTCAGAACTGCAAAATAAAATTCAATTGGCTGCTGATGCAGAGGAAATATTGTCCACAACTTCTTTTAAAAAGATTTCTGATTTTTTATTAGAAATAAAATCACAATTAATTAAGAAGAAAAAAGTTATTTCAGTTGCCTATTTGGAAGAGACAGGCCTTAATAAATCCAGGTTTGAACTAGAATTTGACCGCACATTGTTTCAATTGTCTGTTTTTGCCAAACATATCTCATCATCCGATTGGAAGATGCTATGCCAACAAAGTGAACAGATAGGAAGAAAACTTATTACAAAGAAAAAATTACCAATTGGACCAATTATGGTGATGGGGGCAAGTAACTTCCCATTGGCTTACTCCACAATTGGTGGAGATAGTGTGGCTGCTTTGGCCGCAAGATGTCCCGTGATATTAAAATCTCATCCATATCACTTAAAAACCAGTATTGAAGTATTTGATGCTGTTAAATCAGCAATCACCAATAGCAATTTACCATCAGGTACTTTTACTCATGTTATTGACTCGGGTCATGAGCACGCCAAATATATTGCCAAACACAAAACCATTAAAGGTATTGCATTTACTGGAAGCCTATTGGGTGGAGAAGCCATAATGCAGCAAGTAGGTATGAGGAAAGATCCAATTCCAGTATTTGCAGAAATGGGGAGTATAAACCCTATTTTCATTTTAGACATAAAAAATGATGCATCAACGGATTTAGCGGAAAAACTTACACATTCTGTATGTAATGATCGTGGGCAGTTTTGCACGAAACCCGGAATCATTTTTATTCCTAATTCAATTGAAGGAAATGTCTTGTGTTCCAATTTGAAAACTAATATTTCAAACTTCGATTCAGGAGTTATGCTTCACCCAAATATGGCAAAACAATTTGAATTAAAAACATTGGCCATTGAAAATGAGAATTCAAAATTAATCCGAAGCCAGAAAAAAGAAAAAAATCATGTGGCGAATTGTGCATTGGTCATTCATGAAAATGAGTTCGGTACGCAGTCTTTATTGAAATCAGAAACTTTCGGCCCATTTGTTGCACTTGTAATGTATGATGATTTTAAGGTGTTGGAAAATTATTTAAGCGATTTAGAGGGACAACTTACCTGTTCCTTTTTTTCTAGTGATAATGAAGCCCATCTATTAGACAACCCCCTTATTCAATTGGCATTCAAAAAAGCGGGAAGAGTTGTTTTAAATGATGTTCCTACGGGGGTTACGGTTTGCCAACCCATGCAACATGGAGGACCATACCCAGCGAGCTCAGACAGTCGATTTACAGCAGTCGGAACGGACAGTATTTATCGATTTGTTAGAGATGTAACGATTCAACAAAACGTCAATTATTAAATAGTTAATTTTACAAAAGAATTTATAATATGGAAGAAGAGCAAAGCACAGGCAACTACAATAAAATATATTTAGTTGCTATTTTATTTTTAATTGGCGGTTTGGGTACAATGACTTATCTCTGGTCCAATTCGAGAGGCAACCTTGCGGCATGTGAAAACACTACTCAAAATTATCAGGACACCATACAAGGAATGAATAAAATGCTTTCTGCATATGTCGGTGACATGTCAAAAGACCTAAAAGCCGATTTTAGGAATATGCTTGATACGTATGATAAACTTATTTTAAAAGACGCATCTCAATCCGATAGCTTAAACGTTCAAAAACTAAAAATTCAGAATCAAATTGAAAAAATAGAGAAATTACAAAGAAGCAGGAATTTTTCTGCCTCTCAAATATCTAAATTGAAAGAAGAAAACGAAACTTTACGGGTAATAATGAAAGGCTATGTCTATGAAATAGATTCATTAAATACGCTGAATCTTCAAAAGGATTTGATTATTACTGAACAAACCGAAACCATTGACCAAAGGACCTCCGAAAGAGATCAATACAAAGATGCTGCTGAAGCAAGTGAAGAAAAAGTAAAGCTTGGAGCTAAATTAACAGCATATAGCTTTAACTCTGGAGCATTGAGATCAGTAGTCAAAAACAAAATTACAACACGTGCCAAGCAAGCCGTTCAATTACAATCTTCATTTACAATCTCAGGTAATTTAATTACCAACCCTGGAAAAAAATCAGTGTTTATGCAAATCGTGGGGCCTAATGGCAAAACCCTTCAAAACATGTCAAGTTATAAATTGGAAACAACGAATGGAACAATTGCATATTCTGAAAAGAAGAGTATTGATTATCAAAACAAATCAATCGACATGACCATTTATTTCGATATCAGAAATGGCAATTTGTCTAAAGGGAATTATAAAGTGAATATTTATTGTGATCAAAACTTAATTGGTTCAGATAATTTTAGTCTTAAATAATATGGAACAAGGACACGTTGTACATCGAATAGAAAATCAAATTGGCATTATTGAATTTGGCCACCCACTAAGTAATTCTCTTCCGGGAAATATTTTGAATAAGCTTGCATTAACCATAACAGAGCTAAGTATCGACAAGAATTGCAAAGTTATTTTACTCAAATCTGCTGGAGATCGAGCATTTTGTGCCGGTGCCAGCTTTGATGAATTGATCGCCATAAAAAATTTAGATGAAGGCAAGTTGTTTTTTTCAGGATTTGCCAAAGTAATTAATGCCTGTAGAACAAGTGATAAATTGATTATTGCTCGAATTCAAGGAAAAGCTGTTGGTGGAGGTGTTGGTATTGCTGCATCAGCCGATTATGCATTTGCCACAGAACATGCTGCTATCAAGTTATCCGAACTTGCAGTAGGAATTGGACCCTTTGTTGTTGGCCCAGCAGTCGAACGAAAAATTGGTATATCTGCAATGAGCGAATTGGCGATTGACGCGACACAGTGGCGAAGTGCCGCTTGGGCTCAAAATAAAGGATTGTATTCGAGTATATCTGAAACTGCCGAATTAATGGATGAAAAAATTCATGCTCTAATAGAGAAATTGTCAATGTCTAATCCAGAAGCAATGCGCGAACTAAAGAAAGTGTTTTGGTCCGGAACAGAAGACTGGGACAAGTTATTAGCTCAAAGAGCTGAAATAAGTGGAAGGCTCGTATTAAGTGATTTTACAAGAAATGCGATCCATGCATTCAAGAAAAAATAAATTCAATTCATTTTTTTTTCATTTGGTTTGTTCATATAAGTATTAATTGTATCTTTGCACCCCTAATTTAAGCTTTAAAAAGGCTTGTAAATAGAATAAAGTGGATACATTAAGTTATAAAACGGTTTCAGGTAATAAAGAAACAGCTGATAAAAAGTGGTTTATCGTTGATGCAGAGAACCAAACTGTTGGTAGATTGTCAAGTAAAGTGGCAAAAGTATTGAGAGGTAAACACAAAACGTGTTATACTCCACATGCAGATTGCGGTGACAATGTAATCGTTATTAATGCAGAAAAAGTTTCTTTCTCAGGTACGAAATTGGAAAACAAAGAATACGTAAGATATTCAGGGTACCCAGGAGGTCAAAAATTCACATCTGCTCAACACATATTGAAAAATCATCCTGAAAGACTGATTGAAAAAGCAGTTAAAGGAATGCTTCCCAAAAACACATTGGGAAGACAATTATTTAGAAATTTAAAAGTGTACGCTGGTAATGATCATAATCATGATGCTCAAAAACCAGAAGCACTAAATCTTGACACGCTCAAATAAATATTATGCAAGTAATCAATACATTAGGAAGAAGAAAAACAGCTGTTGCTCGAGTATACCTTTCAAAAGGAAAAGGTAAAATTACAGTGAACAATAAAGAAGCTAAAGAAGTTTTTCCAATTGATGTTTTACAATCAAAACTAGTTCAACCCTTTGTGTTGACTGATACGGTTGGAAAATATAATGTGAGTGTGAATGTTAGTGGTGGTGGAATTAATGGCCAAGTAGAGGCTATTAGATTAGGTATCTCTAGAGCCTTGGTAGAAATTGATGCTGAAAATAGAGTAGCTTTAAAAGTTGATGGATTGATGACTAGAGACCCAAGAATGGTTGAAAGAAAGAAACCAGGTCAGCCAAAAGCAAGGAAAAAATTCCAGTTCTCGAAACGTTAATCGTTATTGGAAGGGTTTAGTATCCAAGCGTTTAAGTATTAGGCATGAGCCCCCCTTACACGCTGAAAAATTAGGAACGTAAACAAATATATATATATGTCTAAATTATCTTTTGACCAAATGTTGGATGCAGGTGTACACTTCGGACACCTTAAGAGAAAGTGGAATCCATCAATGGCCCCTTACATTTTCGAAGAAAAAAAAGGGATCCACATTATTGATTTAAATAAAACCATTGTCTGCTTGGATCAAGCATCTGCCGCAATGAAACAGATTGCCAAATCTGGAAAAAAAATACTTTTCGTTGCTACCAAAAAGCAAGCGAAAGATATCGTTGCCAATAAAATCAAGAACATAAACATGCCTTTTGTGACTGAAAGATGGTCAGGTGGTATGTTGACGAACTTCCAAACCACAAGAAAGTCTATTCGTAAAATGACTACAATAGATAAAATGAAATCTGACGGAACTTGGGATACTTTAAATAAAAGAGAGAAATTATTCAAAACACGTCAAAGAGAAAAGCTTGAAAAAACTTTTGGATCAATATCCGACATGACGAGACAGCCTGCGGCTATTTTCATCGTTGACATACTAAAAGAACACATAGCGCTAGCAGAAGCACGAAGGTTAAACATCCCAACTTTTGCCATGGTTGACACGAATTCAAATCCTAAACTAGTTGATTTCCCTATTCCATCGAATGATGATGCGAGTAAATCTATCTCAATGATTATGGATGAAGTTTGTAGTGCTATTCAAGAAGGTTTAGAAGAGCGAAAATTCTTAAAAGATAATCCAGAAAAAGCGAAAGCTAAAGAGGAAGCTCCAAAAACTGAAGCCAAAGAGGAAGCTCCAAAAGCTGAAACTAAAGAGGAAGCTCCAAAAGCTGAAACCAAAGAAGAAGCTCCAAAAGCTGAAGCCA
>ERZ887849.271-NODE-271-length-57030-cov-19.245511_pt1 | contig 57030 bp, 50 predicted proteins | sample MGYA00521267_ERZ887849 | MGnify/ENA primary metagenome ERZ887849 (study PRJEB32303, sample SAMEA104408601) | aquatic metagenome | biome: Brackish water; feature: Pelagic; material: water | place: Baltic Sea | collected 2014-06-06T16:11:00 | depth 2,863 m ... | reverse complement strand
CGCATCAGGTTTGATTATCGATAAGGTGCGTTCCACCGCCATGTGTCTCTCCACTTTTTACTGTGCTGTTTTAGGGGTCTATTCCCCGCGGGCGCGGAGTATAAAGCGTTTATTGGGCAGTGTCATGGCAACAATGCCCGTGTCTCAATGCCGCTCCGACGCGTGATTAATCGTGTATCTCGGTATCTCTATAACGAGATTCACGGTCCCCACTGGCGCCTGACAGGACAACCTAGATTCGGGCTCCAGGCCCCACGCTTTATCGAGAAAATCCTCCTCCAACTCGTCGGCTTCAGCCAGTGAGTCAAACCCCTCTCGAATGATCACATGGCAGGTGGTGCACGCACAGGACATCTCACACGCGTGCTCAATATCAATATCGTGCCGCAACAACGCCTCGCAGACGCTCTCGCCGGGCTTCGCCTCAACGACTGCCCCCTCAGGGCAAATGTCATGATGCGGTAAAACAACGATCTCAGCCATGATTGCCTCTTTTATTCAGGACTTTCGGCGTCCAGTTGACCCACTGATATACCCCGGAGTGCGCTTTGGATACTGCGATCCATTCTCCGCGCGGCAAACGTCTCACTCGCGCGTCCTAATTCTTCCGTGCGCTCGCGCATGACATCGACATCAGCCTGCTGCAACACCTGCTCTAGTCGCGCCATCCCTTCTGCTAATGTCTGCGCTTCGTCGCGGTCCAGTAAATCGCCGTCTTTTGCCAAGGCAGCGCGCAATCCTTCGAGCAACGCCTCCGCTTCGACACCGGCTTCTGCCAGCTTCCTCGCCACCATATCCTCGGCCGCAAACTCATAGCTGGCTTTTAGCATGTCAGTGATATCGCTCTCATCCAGACCAAAAGCCGGCTTTACCACGACCTCGCTGCGCGCACCGGTCTGCTGCTCTACTGCCGACACTTCTAGGATACCGTCCGCATCAACCCGAAAGGTCACTTCTATGCGCGCCGCACCCGCTACCATGGGTGGGATACCCTTAAGCTCAAAGCGAGCCAACGAGCGACAATCCGCAACCCGTTCGCGTTCGCCTTGAACAACGTGAACCACTAAACCCGTTTGCCCATCTCGTGCCGTCGTAAACTCCTGAGCTCGCGCAATAGGGATCGTACTATTTCGATCGATAATACGTTCTGCCAGCCCTCCATAGGTCTCAAGCCCCAGGGACAATGGAATGACATCCAGCAATAGCGCGTCGTTATCGCTCCGATTGCCAATCAAGATATCGGCCTGCTTGGCTGCACCCATCGCCACGACTTGATCCGGATCGAGCGTGCACAACGGTGTCTGACCAAAGCAGGCGTCAACGGCCTGAACAACAGCAGGCGTGCGCGTTGATCCACCAACCAAAACAACGCGATCGACCGAGTCAACACCGGCATCCTTTAATGCCTGTCTACAGGCCGCAAGAGTGCGCTCAATATAGGGCTCAATCAACGTCTCTAGTGTATGGCGTGTCAGTGATGTCTTGGACACGTCGCTACCCAAGCCGCTACCGTCAATCTCAACTTCAGACGACTCACTCAACGCCTGCTTGGCATCCCGTGCAATGCCCAATAGCGTGCGACGCTGACGCGCTGTGGAGTCCGTAATCCCCAACTCGGTCGTCAGATATCGCGCAATTTCACGATCGAAATCATCACCGCCCAATGCACTGTCGCCTCCAGTTGCGAGCACTTCGAATAACCCCGCGCGCATTCTGAGGATAGAGATATCAAACGTGCCCCCGCCTAGATCATAAACGGCGAGCAAAGAGGATTCTTCTGCCTGCTCGTCCAGACCGTAAGCCACCGCCGCTGCGGTGGGTTCATTCAATAAGCGTAATACCTTGATCCCAGCCAATTCGGCCGCCTGACGGGTGGCTTGGCGCTGCGCGTCATCAAAATAGGCTGGCACGGTAATCACCGCACCTGCAAGCGGGCTATCAAGCTGTGCCTCAGCGCGCATTTTGAGCGCGTCAAGGATAGCGGCAGAGACTTCTACCGGTGTTTTGTTGCCCTGATCCGTTGCAAAAGCCAGCGCACCGTCATTCGTCAAGTTGGCATAGGGATCATCGACAACCTCTTCGCGTGCACGGCCCAACATGCGCTTCGCGGATGCAATGGTATTTTCAGGCTGTTCATTGGCTAACGCCAGCGCCGCGCCACCCACTTGAGTCGACTGCGCGCCGTAGTGGACAACCGACGGTAACGACGGCTGACCTAATTCATCCTCAAAAACGCGCACCTGCGCACCGTCGAACTGGGCAATCAAGCTATTCGTTGTACCGAGATCGATACCCACTGCCATGCTGCGAGTTCCCTGCAGGTCCGGCGATTCGCCTGGCTCCGATATCTGAAGAAGCACCATTTAACGACCCCGAGCACCCGAGGCATCAGCTAACTTTTCGAGGTAGCACATCTCCTGCCAGTAGCGTGCTGCCTCTTGCCATGCCGCTTTCTGCGCAGCCTCCGCAAAGCAATCACGACTCGCGCCGTAGTGCTCGTCGATTTCGCACACCAGCGCCTGATGGTCCGCCAGATCAGACTCAGCAATCGATTCAAGGCGCTCACGCAACAGTATTTGTGTCATCAGAAAATCTGCTCCAACGCCCTCACGCTCGGCCGCCTGGAGATCGACGCCGCTATGTTGCAGCAAATATTGTGCTCGAGTGACCTCACCTTGAAGAGTGCGATACCCCGCATTGATGTCTGCACAAAACTGCGCCGCCACGCGTTGCTCCACTTGTGGCTTTCCCGCGTAGCGGTCGGGGTGAAACTGTGACAATAAGGAGTGATACACCTGCTCCAATGCAATCTCGTCAATCGTGAAACTAGGTTCAATGTTAAACAACGAGAAATAGTCGCGTGCCACTGCGCCCGCCGTCGCGTTCACGGTCAGACCGTGAAACTCTCGCCGCAACCACACTCCCCTGCTACGTTGGGGTTACGAAACTCGAGGCCCTCGTTGAGCCCCTCTTTCGCGAAATCCACCACCGTCCCGTCTAGGTAGACAAGACTTTTAGGATCCACAAACACTTTGACCCCATCAGACTCGAAAGCCGTGTCCTCTGGTTCAGCCTGATCGACAAATTCCAATACATAGGCCAACCCAGAACATCCCGACGTCTTCACCGCTATGCGGATGCCCTCGCCTCTACCGCGGCTAGAGAGCTGACGGCTGACGTGCTGCGCCGCTTCATGAGTGAGGCTAATGGCCATTTAGCTATCCTGCTTCTCGCGATAGTTCTGCACGGCGGCTTTGATGGCGTCCTCAGCCAAAACAGAACAGTGAATCTTCACTGGCGGCAGAGAGAGCTCCTGAGCAATTTCTGTATTTTTAATCGAGGCCGCTTCGTCTAAATTCTTACCCTTCACCCACTCGGTCAACAACGAGCTTGACGCGATAGCTGAGCCACAGCCATAAGTCTTAAATTTGGCATCCTCGATAATGCCATCGTCACTGACCTGAATTTGCAATCGCATCACATCGCCGCAAGCTGGAGCGCCGACCATTCCCGTTCCGATACTGTCGTCGGCTTCATCAAACTTGCCAACGTTACGGGGGTTTTCGTAGTGATCAATCACTTTGTCACTGTATGCCATGCTTATCTCCCTAATGCCTAAAAGACTACCTTAATGCGCAGCCCATTCGATGGTACTGAGGTCAACGCCATCCTGGAACATGTCCCAGAGGGGCGAGAGCTCTCGTAATTTTTCTACGGCATGACGCACACACTGTACGGCATGATCGACTTCGGCTTCCGTTGTGAAGCGGCCAAAACTGAAACGCAAAGAACTATGCGCCATCTCGTCATTCAACCCTAGCGCACGCAGCACATAGGAAGGCTCCAAGCTGGCTGAGGTGCACGCCGACCCGCTCGAGATCGCCAAATCTCTCAGTGACATGATCAGCGACTCTCCTTCAACAAACGCAAAACTCACATTTAAGGCACCCGGTAAGCGTTGCTCTCGATCACCGTTAATGTAAACCTCTGGAATGTCACTAATAGCCGCCCAAAATCGCTCACGAAGCGCCTCCAACTGCGCGGACTCTGCCGCCATTTCCTCGTGCGCTATCCGCGCTGCTTCGCCGAACCCAACCAGTTGATGTGTCGCCAGGGTGCCCGATCGCATACCACGCTCGTGGCCACCGCCATGCATTTGCGCTTCTAGACGAACGCGAGGCTTGCGGCGGACATAGAGCGCGCCAACGCCCTTCGGGCCGTACATTTTATGTGCCGACATCGACAGCAGATCGACCTTCATCTGCTCCATATCAACTGGTATCTTGCCCACTCCTTGCGCACCGTCAACATGAAACAGGACACCTGCAGCGCGGCAAATCTCACCGATTCCTGCGATATCGTTGACGACACCGATTTCATTATTGGCATGCATCACGCTCGCCAAGATCGTGTCCTCTCGCAGCGCAGCTTGCACCATTTCAGGAGTCGTCAAACCTTGCGCATCAGGATCTAGATAGGTGACCTCGTAACCCTCGCGCTCGAGTTGGCGGCAGGTATCGAGTACCGCCTTGTGCTCAATTTTAGAGGTGACAATGTGCTTACCCTTCTTGTGATAAAAGTGCGCTACCCCTTTTATCGCCAAGTTATCTGACTCAGTGGCGCCCGAGGTCCACACGATCTCGCGAGGATCTGCATTGATCAGTTCGGCGACTTGACTGCGCGCATTCTCAACCGCTTCCTCTGCTTTCCATCCAAAGACATGAGAGCGAGATGCCGCGTTGCCGTAAACACCTTCGGTCGACATGCAGGCGGTCATCGCGGCAACGACTCTCGGGTCTACCGGCGTCGTCGACAGATAGTCGAGGTAAATGGGGGTACTAACAGTCACTGGTGCATTCATTGCTTTTTCATCTCACTCGAGCCTGTCGGCTCATGTTATGTATCGTAGGGGCCACTTCTGAATCACCCCGAGTACGTTATCCCAAGGACAACGTTTGCAATAAGCCCTCAGCCGGACGCGAACGACTCCGCTCTTTTTGGCGCCGTTCCATAAGATCTCCGAGACTGATCTGACTCAGAAAATCGTGTATCTGGCCCGACAAGTCCTCCCACAAATCGTGTGTCAGACAGGTCTCTCCATGGTGACAGTTGCCTTTACCCTGACAATTGGTAACGTCAACCGCCTCATCTACTGCATCGATAATCTGCGCGACAAAAATATCCGTGCCGCTCCTCGCTAACCGATACCCACCACCCGGGCCCCGCGCACTGATCACTAACTTGCCCCGCCGCAGCTTGGCAAACAACTGCTCCAAATAAGACAGGGATATTTCCTGTCTTCCCGATATGTCTGCCAATGACACCGGCTTAGGACCACCATTAATGGCCAGATCCAACATAGCCGTGACGGCATAGCGTCCGCGCGTTGTTAACTTCATGCCAAGGATTGTGCTATTCCTGACTATTTTAGTCAAGAATTACCTAAAGTGGTTTAACTTCCTGAGCGGCGGGCCGTATTTTGTGTTTCCGTGAGAATACCGCGCAAAATATTGAGCTCCATTTCATCGAGTCGAACCCGATTAAATAAGCGGTTTAACCTAGGCATTAACTGTTTGGGCGCCTCCGGATCCAAAAATCCAATGTCGACCAAAGTGGTCTCAAGATGCTCATAAAATCGGGCCATATCGCTCGCTTTGGCAAAGGGGGTATCCCACTCGGCGTCCTCGGGCACCCCTGTCTGGTCGCCCACCTGCAACATTCGCAGCTCATAGGCGACAATTTGTACCGCCATCGCCAAATTCAAGCTCGAATAACGCTCGTGCGTCGGAATGTGGCAGTGCAGATTGCAGCGCTGCAGCTCTTCATTTAGCAATCCACGATCCTCTCGGCCAAAAAGGATAGCGACACGCTCTGAAGAAGCATGTTGCGCGATACGCTGAGCACACTGCCGCGCGTCCTGAATCGGCCAAGGGATACGGCGGGTTCTGGCACTCGTACCGACCACAAATTGACACTCTGCGATAGCCTCATCGAGGGTTTCCACCACGCGCGCGTTTTCCAGGAGGTCACCCGCGGATGCAGCGCGCCAAACAGCCTCTGGAGCGGGATAGTTCAACGGTGCTACGAGGGTGAGTCGCGTTAAACCCATATTTTTCATCGCCCGCGCCACGCCACCAATGTTGCCACTGTGAGTGGTATTAACCAAAACGATGTCGATATTCTCGGCATTCATAGTGTAGTGCCCCTCATGTGGCCTGCCAGCATCAAGTGTCTCGGCCAACGAGTAATGTGCGCACCGCTGACGTCGCAAGCATGACGATCTGAATTCAATAATGAATGGATATCCGCGCCGAGTTTACCAGAGACGTATCCGCGTCCCTCTGCCCCTGCTATCATCCGCCGCGTCCTCAGGCTGAGATACCGCATGGAACCCACTGCTACCATAGCGCTGCGTGCCGCCCGCAAAGCGGGAGACCTCATTGTGCGTGCCTCCGACGACATGGATCGGGTAGGCTTTAGGACTAAAGGAGCCGCAGATTACGTCACCGACATCGACATTGCGGCGGAAAAAGAAGTTCTGTACCACCTCAATAAAGCCTATCCAGAGCATCGCTTCCTCTGTGAGGAGAGCGGCCTGTCGGGTAACGAGGATTCTGAGTACACCTGGATCATTGACCCACTCGATGGCACCAGTAATTTTATGCGCGGCATACCTCATTACGCTGTCAGCATCGCTTGTCTGCATCGCGGCAAGATTGAGCATGCGGTGGTTTATGATCCTGTCAGACGAGAGGAGTTTATTGCCTCGCGAGGCCGAGGGGCACAGCTCAATGGTCATCGTATCCGAGTCTCTGATCGCAAAGAACTGCAAGAGGCCCTAGTGGGCACCGGTATTCCTTTTTTAGGGCATTGCGACCAGCACTTAGATTGGTATACCCAATCGCTCGCTGCAGTGACTAGCCGCTCCATGGGCGTTAGACGGGCTGGCGCAGCCACCCTTGATCTTGCCTATGTCGCGGCGGGCAGACTGGACGGCTTTTGGGAAATGGGACTCAGCGAGTGGGATATCGCCGCAGGGGCACTCCTGATCCGCGAGGCCGGTGGATTGATGACTGATTTATCGGGAGGGGAGCACTGGTATGACAGCGGCAATGTAGTCTGTGGTAACAGCAAGCTGATGCGTCAGTTACTGCCACTGGTCAGGTGGTCAGGCGCGACGTAAGCAGGTCTCAGAAGCGCAGGGTAAGCGCTCCTGCAAGAGAAGCAGCCGAGCGGATTACGGCAGCATACCCTCCTGATCCGCTCCCTCTCGCTCTGGCACCATGACATCCTCTTTGCTCACGCCAAGTTGCAGTAGCGTGGTAGAGGCAACATACATCGAAGAATAGGTACCAACGGTCACGCCCACTAGCAGTGCCACCGCGAAGCCAAAAATCATTTCGCCGCCAAATAGGGCCAGTGCAGCTAACACCAGCAGCGTGGTCAGTGACGTGACTAATGTTCTACCCAGCGTCTCAGTCAGCGAGATATTAATCACATCAATCGCCTGAGCCCGCCGGATTTTGCGCAGATTTTCTCTGATCCGATCGGCCACGACAATCGTGTCGTTGAGTGAGTACCCGACTACCGCCAATAGCGCGGCGAGCACCGTGAGATCAAATTCGAGACCGGTGAGTGAAAAGAACCCCAGCGTCACGATCACATCATGGGCCAGTGCGAACACTGCACCCAAGGCAAATTTTATCTGAAAACGAAAGGCAACATAGAGCATCACCAGACCCAGCGCGGTCAGCATGGCAATGCCCCCATCGTCGCGCAGCTCATCCCCCACCTGCGGCCCCACAAACTCAATGCGGCGCAATTCAATCGCCATGTCGGTGCTGCTGCGCAGTTTGTCCACCATCAGTGCACCCTGCTCGTCGGAGTAGCCATCAGGTAGGCGCACTAGTACATCTCGGTCTGTACCAAAGCTAACAACTACAGCGCCTTCGTACCCCTCCTCAGCCAATACAGATCGAATCGAGCCCAAATCAGCACTGTCGCTATAGGACACTTCGATCAGCGTACCGCCCGTAAAGTCGAGACCCCAGTTCAGTTGCTGCAGGCTCAAAGAAGCCACAGCCGTCGCAATGGCCAACCCCGATAAGGAGATGGCAACCCAGCGCCACTTCATGAAAGGAATTGGATTCATTCCTCTGCTCCTTGCGCCGCAGCCTGAGCGCGACCGACGCCACCGATTGACAGTGCCCGCACCCTTCTCCCGCCGTAAAATAAATTAACCAGCGCTCTCGTTCCGATAATGGACGACAGCATCGAGGTGATAATGCCGACTGATAACGTGACCGCAAACCCCTTGATCGGGCCAGTGCCGATCGCGTAAAGAATGATCGCAACAATCAGCGTTGTGATATTGGCATCTAGTATCGTGACAACGGCGCGATCAAAACCCTGACCAATCGCTGTTTGAGGAGGCGCCCCGCCCCGAATTTCTTCCCGAATGCGCGCAAAGATCAGCACATTGGCATCGACCGCCATGCCCACGGTGAGCACGATACCGGCGATACCCGGCAGTGTTAGCGTGGCACCCAACAACGACATAACGGCCACCAACAATACCAGGTTGCCGGTTAGGGCAAGCACCGCCGCAACGCCAAAGACCCGGTAGTAGAACATCATAAACACGACCACCAGCGCCAAACCCACTTGCACTGACTTCGTACCCAGGCGAATATTTTCGGCCCCTAAGGATGGCCCCACCGTGCGCTCTTCCACGAAGGTAATGGGCGCCGCCAATGCGCCCGCGCGCAACATGAGCGCCAGCTCTGACGCTTCACCGGGATTATCCAGTCCGGTAATTTGGAATTGTGCGCCCAGTGCCGACTGAATCACCGGCGCGGTCAGCAGCTTCTTTTCGTCGTAGGGAATACGTTTGGCCACCTCTTCCCCAGATTCCGCCACTTCGTAACGTGTCCGATACTTGCGCTCAATGAACAACACGCCCATGCGACGCTTCACATTGGCACGCGTCGCACGAGACATCAGCATGCCACCCTCGCCATCCAAACTAATGGAGACATTGGGCTGGCTGTTCTGATCAAAACCAGCCTGCGCATTGGACACACTTTCGCCTGAGATGATCACGTCGCGCTCTAGCCACTCGGTCATACCCTCGCGGCCTGCGCTACGATACTCAAATCGCTGTCGCTCAGATATCGGCGCATTGGCCTCGGCAACGAGTCGGAACTCGAGATTAGCCACCTTACCCAAAATACGCTTCGCTTCTGCCGTGTCTTGAATGCCAGGCAGCTCTACAACAATCCGATTACGGCCTTGCCTCTGCACTAATGGCTCGGAAACACCCAACTCATTGACGCGATTGCGGATCGTGGTCAGGTTTTGCGTCACCGCATAGTCCACCAGCTCAGTGATCGTTTGCTCGGTGACTGTTGCATATAAAAACCAGGTCTCCCCCTCATCCACTCGATCGAGGAATAACTCAGGGTAAAGCTCTGCGACTAGCTTTCGTGCGGCCTCCCGATCTGCCTCGGCGCGAAACTGCATCACAGCGCGCTGACCATCGAGGTTTATTCGTCCGCGAACCCGCTCTTCACGCAGCCGCTTTTTGATGCCTACCTCGTATTGCTCAAGCCGCCTATCCGTTGCCGCAGCAACGTCAACCTCTAACTTAAAATGGACGCCGCCGCTCAAATCAAGCCCTAACTTCATTGGCGTTGCGCCGCCCTGCAGCAGCCAGTCTGGTGTCGTCGGTGCCAAATTGAGCGCCACAATAAAGCCATCACCGAGTTCTCTCGCCACGACGGCCTGAGCACGCAATTGCTGATCACGATCTGTCAATCTCAAAAGAGCAGATTTACCCTGCTCCTGAATCACCTCACCAAAAAAGGAGATTCCCGCATCGGTCAGCGCCTGCTCGGCACGGCCAAGTATTGGCGTATCGATCTTCTGAGAACTGCTGGCACCGGCGATCTGCAATGCGGGATCGGGAGCATATAAATTGGGCGCGGCGTAAAAGAAACCGCCGGCGACCACAATGAGTATCAGCAAATTTTTCCAGAGGGGGTAATGATTAATCATCGCGTTATCGTCGTTGTGTTGGTGACGTCAGGTCTGTGAAATAGGCGCGGAGTGTACCGACTCAATGGCCGCAACACCACGTCAGTGTCACCCGAGCCACACGCGCGCATTGCGAAACAATCGCATCCAGCCGGAGTCCTGATCCCATTCCGAGGGGCGCCAAGACATTTGCGCCGCGCGGAAAACGCGTTCTGGATGGGGCATCATAATCGTGACTCGACCATCGGTATTGCACAACCCGGTGACCCCGCCCGGTGACCCATTCGGATTGAAAGGGTAATTTTCCGTCACATTTTGGTGGTGATCGATAAAACGCATCGCGACCAAACCCTCAGCCTCAAGGGCGTTTTCACTGCTTGCCACCGAGAACTGAGCGCGTCCCTCACCGTGCGCCACAACAATTGGCAAATAGGAGCCTTCCATGTCTTTGAATAAAATAGACGGCGAGGACTCTATTCGCACTAACGACAAGCGCGCCTCATACTGTTCGGAATGGTTGCGGGCAAAACGGGGCCAATAGTCGCTGCCCGGAATGATCGACTGTAATGCAGACATCATCTGACAACCGTTGCAGACCCCCAGCGAAAAAGTATCTGTTCTGGCAAAAAACTGCTCAAAGCGACTCCTGACGGCATCATTGAACAAAATACTCTTTGCCCACCCCTCGCCAGCTCCCAGCACATCCCCGTATGAAAACCCACCGCAGGCAGCCAACCCATGGCAATCGGTCAGATCTTGTGTACCCGCCATGACATCACTCATATGGACATCAACCGCCGTAAATCCGGCCCGATCAAATGCCGCGGCCATTTCCATCTGACCATTCACCCCTTGCTCTCGTAAAATGGCCACGCGCGGTCGACTGCCGGTCGCAATGAAAGGCGCGGCAATATCTTCGTCACAATCGTATGTAAGCGCCGTCGATAAACCGGGATCGGCTTGTTGAATCGCAGCAAATTCTTGATCGGCACATTCGGCATTATCGCGTCGTCGCGCGATCGCGTGACTGGTCTCACTCCACAGTGCCTGCAACGCACCTCGATTACTATCGATCAGTTCGAAGTGCGCTGTATTTACGACAACCCGCTCGTCCAGTCGCGGCGTCGCCACGGAAGACACCATATCTTTCAAGCCCAACTCAGCCGCCAGAGACACGATAGCGTCGACATGCTCCGTCGCAACTTGAATAACGGCGCCAATCTCCTCGGAGAAAAGCCTTGCGGCGGCGGCTTCGCGATCCACCGCAAGGTCGATCTGCAGCCCACAGCGGCCCGCAAACGCCATCTCTAGCAGCGACACCAGTAATCCACCATCTGACCGATCGTGATAGGCCAAAATCCAGTCTTTCGATTTGAGCGCGAGCACGAAATCAAATAGTGCCTGCATGTCTTGTGGCGAGACGTCTGGCGGTATCTGCCCCAATTGATTCCATACCTGAGCCAATACCGAACCCCCTAACCGGTCCTGTCCACGGCCGAGATCAATCAGTAATAGCGTCGTATCTTCGCGCGGCAACAATGCGGGGGTCAGTACCTCACGAACATCACCACAAGGCGCAAATGCGGACACAATTAACGAAACCGGCGCGGTCACAGCGCGATCCTGCCCTGCCTCCTGCCAAGCCGTGCGCATCGACATGGAGTCCTTACCCACCGGAATAGTGATCCCCAATGCGGGACAGAATTCGAGCCCCACCGCCGCTACCGTGTCATACAGAATCGCATCGTCACCAGCATGATCCGCCGCACACATCCAATTCGCCGATAGCTTGATATCAGTGAGCGACACGACCGGCGCCGCCAACAAATTAGTGAGGGCCTCGGCCACCGCTATGCGTCCCGAAGCGGGGCCACTGAGCAAGGCAACTGGCGTCCGTTCGCCCATTGCCATGGCTTCACCCTCATGAGAATCCAAAGACACCGTCGTCACCGCACAGTCGGCGACTGGAACTTGCCACGGGCCCACCATTTGATCGCGCGCAACCATGCCCGTCACACTGCGATCACCGATAGTGATCAAAAAGCTTTTTGAGCCGACCGCGGGAAACGTCAACACCCGCTCAACTGACTCGGCCAACGACAAGCCTTGGTGATCGAAGGCGTCGCCCAGCATCGCCGGACGAGTAGTTCGACGATGCATTTTAGGTGGCTTACCAAATAACAGCGACATGGGCAGATCAATGGGCACGCCAGCAAATTGCTTATCTGTGACCGCCAAATGCATCGCTTGCGTCGCCTCGCCCACGACGGCAAAGGGGCAGCGCTCTCGATCACAGATCCTCTCAAAAATGGCCAATTGCTCAGGTTCGACAGCCAGCACGTAACGCTCTTGAGATTCGTTGCACCAGATCTCAAGCGGCGTCATACCCGGCTCATCGTTGGGGATATCGCGTAGCTCAAAACGCCCGCCTCGGCCGCCATCTTTAACGAGTTCTGGCAAGGCATTACTTAAACCACCGGCACCCACATCGTGAATAAACGCAATAGGGTTATGCTCGCCTAGGCTCCAGCAGGCATCGATCACCTCCTGACACCGCCGCTGTATTTCTGGGTTTTGGCGTTGTACCGAGGCGAAGTCTAGATCCTCAGCACTGTCACCGCTGGCCATAGATGAAGCGGCACCGCCGCCGAGACCAATCAGCATGGCCGGCCCGCCCAACACGATGAGTTTTGCGCCGGCAGCGTAATCCCCTTTTTCAACGTGTTCTTGCCGGATATTGCCGTAGCCCCCCGCGATCATAATGGGTTTGTGATACCCGCGAACCCCACTGACTTCATCTGACTCAAACGTCCGAAAGTAACCGGCAATGTTGGGGCGACCAAATTCGTTATTAAAAGCCGCAGCGCCAATGGGGCCATCGATCATGATCTGCAGCGGCGATACGATGCGACCTGGCCTTCCGTACTGTAATTCCCAGGGTCGCGGCAGATCAGGGATTTCTAAATGAGACACCGAAAAACCGGCCAATCCGACTTTTGGCCGCGAACCGCGTCCCACCGCACCCTCATCACGAATCTCTCCTCCCGCGCCTGTTCCCGCGCCCGCAAACGGCGCAATGGCGGTCGGATGATTATGGGTTTCTACCTTCATCAAAAGGTGGATGGCTTCGTCATTGAAGCGCCATACTTGATCGACTGGGTCGGGGTAAAAGCGACCTGCGGTATGACCGGCTACGACAGCGGCATTATCTGAGTAGGCAGATAACACGTTCTCCCCGCCTACCTCGTGGGTATGCCGGATCATGGCGAACAGGGAGTGGTTTTCATCAACACCATCAATTTCCCAACTCGCATTGAATATTTTGTGCCGGCAATGTTCTGAGTTTGCCTGTGCAAACATCATCAATTCGATATCGCGAGGGTTTCGTCCAAGCGTCTCAAAGGCTTCGGCAAGGTAATCTAGTTCGTCATCGACCAGCGCCAAACCCAGTTGCGCATTAGCCTCAGCGAGTGCGCGCTGCCCCTGACCCAGCAGATCGATCTCGGTATAGGTCGCCGGCTCCATGCGATCAAACAGTGGCGCCACGGCGTCCATAGAGTCGACAACCGTTTCCACCATACGATCATGAATGACCGCATCCAGTGCACGGCAATCGTCTCCTGACAGAAGACCTTCTATGCCGAACACCGTCACTCGCTCAACCCGTTGCACATGCGCAAACCCGCAATTGCGCGCGATATCAGTGGCTTTGCTAGACCAGGGTGAAATAGTGCCGAGGCGCGGCATGACAATGCGCTGTCCCGGTCGGGTCAGCGCGCTAGCATCAGCTAGGTCGTCGGTGCCGGGCTGCAGGAGCGCTGCCAGTCGCAGTGCATCAACCGATTGCTGCTCCGCGACATCAACCGCATACGCGTAAACCACCTCACGCAGTTGCCAGTCTCCGTCCAATGCAGCGATTTCCGCCGCAAGCAGCTGAAAACGCGCGCTGGACAACGCGGGGGATCCTGGCAGGACGAGCATCTGGAATTCCTGAACAACTGGGCAACCGGATTATACCCCTTCGACGATTAAGGGTGCAGACCCCCAAACAAACGGGCTCAATAAGGACTGCAATATTTTGTCACCCGACGACAGGACCCTCTACAATTACATGATGTCGATCCGCTCTCTACTCATTATCGTGGCAGCGCTGCTCTGCAGCTGCCATGACACGTCCGATCTCTCACCTATTGAAGCAGGAGGTGAGCTCGTCATGCTGACGCGGAATACCCCCACTAGTTATTATTTTGAGGGTGACAACGAGGCGGGGCTCGACTATGCGCTGGTGCGCGCATTTGCCGAACAACACGGTATGACGCTCCGCGTGAAAGTTGCCTTTAGTCTGCCTGAGTTGTTTGCCATGTTAGCTCGCGGCGAGGGTCACATTGCGGCTTCTGGACTCACTCAAAGCGCTCAACGCGATAAAACATTTCAGGCCTCTGTGCCCTATCTGCAGCAGCAAGCACTGGTGGCGTATAAATCGGGAAAGTTGCGCCCTCGATCGCTAGCGCAATTGATCGGGCGCGACCTAGTAGTGGTCGCGGGAAGTGCTCATAACGAACTTCTGGAAAGCCTTCAGACCGAACTACCTGAGTTGTCTTGGCGGGAAATACACACCGTTGATTCGTTAGAGTTGATGCAACTCGTTACTGAAGAAAAGGCAGAGCTGGCGGTCGTGAATTCTCTGGCATTGAGTGTGGAACAACGCCTTTTCCCCAGAGTTGTGGCGGGATTAGAGGTCGGCGAGCCCTCGCCGGTAGTGTGGTATTTGTCTCAGCCTTCTGACGATGCAGTCTTGCTGAAGCTGGTCAACCAGTTTATTCAGCAAGCTCATCAGAACGGGGATATCACAAAATTAAAAAGACAATACTTTGGACCCTACAAAAATGCATCGCGGGTTGAGTCACTGACTTTCCAGCGAAAAATAGCGACAGATCTGCCGCCATGGCAACCCCTCATTCAGCGCGTTGCACTGGAATACCAAATGGACTGGCAGCTACTTGCGGCAATGGCCTATCAAGAGTCTCATTGGAATCCCAAAGCACGATCTACCACGGGGGTCACAGGTATGATGATGCTGACTCGCATTACTGCTGAAGAATTGGGCGTTCAGGACCGCACCAACGCACAACAAAGTCTTCGCGGCGGCGCTCGGTTTTTCAAAAATCTGTTACGGCGACTCCCCACAGATATAGAAGAGCCAGACCGGACGTACATGGCGTTAGCCGCCTACAACATCGGCATGGGGCATTTAGAAGACGCAAGAATCATGACACAGCAGGCTGGGAACGACCCGCATCTTTGGCCAGATGTGAGAGCGCAGCTTCCGCTACTGCAACATCCTGAGGTGTTTCCCATGACTAAATTTGGCTTCGCCGACGGCCCGCAAGCAGTAACCTATGTCGACAATATCCGTCATTATGAAGGGATGTTGAAACTGCAGTCCCTGCCAGAGGATCGCATAGCGCCGCCCATTGACGTGGGCACGCTGTTGCCCGAATCGCTGCGCGCCATCACCCTCCCCGTACTCTGAATCCTCAAGTGGCGGCCTGCCGCCGCGCCTGAAAAAAGGCTCGTAATAGCGCGGCAGACTCTGCCTCGGCCAATCCTTCGTGCCAATGAACTCGATGATTGAGCAGAGGATTATCAAGGGTCTGCGCTGCGCTAATCACTGCTCCAGAGCGCGGTTCACGCGTGCCAAAAATCAGCGTTTTCACCCGTGCATGGACCAAGGCACCACAACACATCGTGCACGGTTCTAAAGTGACATAGAGCGTGGTGTCCGGCAGTCGGTAATTGCCCTCTCTGACCGCCGCGTCCCGAAGCACTCTGATCTCTGCGTGAGCGGTCGGATCCTGCAACTCAATTTGGGCATTACCACTATTGGCGAGTACGTTTTGATCACGGGTCAGTACTGCGCCCACAGGCACCTCACCGCGACTTGCGGCACGGTGCGCCTCGTCCAGCGCCAAAGCCATGCATTGCCGATCCCATTCGCTAAAGGTCACAACGGTGCCTCGCTATAAAAACGCCAACACAGCAGGGCCAGGGCGCTGCGGTGGGGTGAGAATACTGCGCCGCTGGCAATCACTTTTTTCTCATCGGGTCGCTCCGACCAAGACATGATGCGGCCGAATCCCACCCGAACAGCCAGATCGCCGCTCGGCCAAATATCGGGACGTCCCAGTGCAAACATCATGTACATATGCGCCGACCATCGCCCCAATCCTTTAACCCCTGTAATCGCTGACTCCACCTCGTCATCGCACAAGCGAGGTAACTGCTTTAGCGGCAGCGCATCAGAGACCACTGCCTCTGAGAGCGCCTGCAGGTAGCTTATTTTTTGACGCGATAATCCGGCCTCTCGCAGCGTTTCTGGAGCGAGTGCCAACACAGAAGACGGCGTCAGCTCAGTGCCGACCGCGCTTTCAACACGCGTGGCAATTGTTTCCGCGGCTTTTGTCGAGAGCTGCTGCCCAATAATGATGCGAGCCAGTGACGCAAAAGAGTGATCGCGCCGTCGCGATGCGGGGTAACCCACCTGACTCAGCGCTACTTGGATGGGAGGATGGTCTCGTGACAGCGAGTCTAACGCGCGCCTGATACCACTCTCCGTTAAGGCAAAGCGCGCGGTCATCCCTTGGCTAAGATCGATTCAGCCATGAACGGGGTACCCCAGCATACCGTGAGCAAAGCCAACCAGCCCATAGATCACGATAGCGGCACTGAAGGCACCCATCTCACGAACCCATACGATTGGGCGTTGCTCTCGCACCGGTCGGTCGTCTTGCCGATTAATCAGCACCGCTGCCAGCACTGCCCAGATCAGCAGACCACCAAAGAGAATCAGTGATGCCAGATCTCCATTAACCAACAAATGCGCAACAGCCCACAGCTTGATCGCGGTCAATTGAGGATGCCGAACGAAACGCGTAATGTGCGCCCCCGTGAGTGAACTCGCAATAATATAAAAACCGACTAACACCAACAGATTATTGATGCCAACCAGGCCACTTTGCCGCACCCACCAAACAGGTCCATCAACCTGCTGATAACCGAAGGTCATCAGAACGACCGATCCTATAATCGATAACGCCACCAGTGGTCTGCCTGCACGACCCATCCGAGACCGCCATGTCGGTGCCACCCTCTTCAACAAGTGAGCGACACTCCATAGCAACACACCTGACCCCAACCAACCCATGGTTACCGCTCCCCTCTAGTGACCGGCGAAATAGTGACGGGCGAAGTCGTTGCCGGCGGAGCTTCCCTCGGCGTCAATGGCCTCTGCGTCCGCAATACTGATGACTCTTATTTAGCCGCCCGCTTGCGCAATGCGGCCAGCCGTTCACCCATCGCGCTGTAGTCTACGGTTTTAGCAAAGGCATTACCTCGTTCGCCCTCTAGCACTAGGGCATCGCCCAAGTTTTGTTTCGCACCATCATTCATCAACGCTTTTAGCGCGACCACCGCTTTGCGGTCGCCGTCGGCAACTTGGGCTGCACTTTCCAGCGTCTCGTCCACCAGGGTCTCTGGGCTGCAAACGCGATTTACCAGCCCCCAGGCCTCTGCACACTGCGCATCAATAAAATTACCCGCCAAACTCATTTCACGAGCACGGTTGATGCCAATGATACGGGTCAATTTTTGAGACAAACCCCATCCCGGTAAAATCCCTACCCGCGCATGCGTATCGGCAAAGCGGGCAGCGGTGCTCGCGAACAAATAATCACACGCCAGCGCCAACTCAAAACCACCTGTCACAGCCGCGCCATTGATCGCGCCTATGATCGGTTGCGGGCATTGTTCTAATGCAGCGACGATAGGCGAGGCTGGGCCCAAGCCCACCCCCGACGTGAGCAGTTCTGGCTCATCCGACAAAGCCTTTAAATCAACACCCGCGCAAAAACTGCGGCCCGCGCCTGTGAGGACAATAGCGCGCACCGTCGCCGAACTAGCGAGCGCTGTGAAGGTCTCAGTAATCGCTTCAGAAAGCGCTCGATTCAGCGCATTATTGGCTTCGGGACGATTCAGGGTGACCAGTGCGACACCCGACTGTTCCGCTATCGTTACGACAGACATTGTGCTCTCCGCGTCAACTCGTTGGTCGGCATTCTAGGCTGACCTTTCAGCGCAAAACAACAGACACCATGCAACGCGAATAGCCCCGCTCGGCCATGCGAATAGTCTCACTCACCGAGCAGGATCACCCCATTTGTCGCCAGACAACATTACCAAGCTGGCTGCATGCACACCTGTTCAGGCATGGCATTGGGCTGGGTGGGCAATAAATATAACCGGACAAATGTCAGCCCAAACAAAGCGCCGAGGCCAAGCCGCTTCGCCTTGGCCGCAATACCAGCTTTGCCCTCTAACGCGTCACGACCCATTTGCAATTCCCGCATTCTCTCGAGCCCAGCGCGGAAGCGAGGATCATCGGTATTGAGCGTCAATGGAAAGACTTGTCGTGAAATCTCAGTTGTGATGTCAAAGACTTGATAGTCGAATTCTGTGACATCCATCCCAAAGGCCTCATAGAGCTTTGGTCGAGAATGATCTCTGACATACATCGTCGAATACACCGCGACCAAAAAGAAACGAATCCAGAGTTTATTGAAACCCCGCAATAGCTTTGGATCCGACCTCATAATGAGCGCGAAGGCTTCACCATGCGCAAACTCGTCGTTACACCATTCAAGAAACCATTTAAAGATCGGATGGAATCGCTTTTCTGGATGTCGCTCAAGATGTCGAAAGATAGTGATGTAGCGCGCGTAGCCAATTTTTTCAGACAAGTAGGTGGCATAGTAAATAAACTTAGGCTTGAAAAAGGTGTATTCCTTCTCGCGCTTCAACACGCCCAAATCGACAGCGACACCCAGTTTGTTTAACGCTTTATTAATAAAACCCGCATGGCGAGACTCGTCTCTCGCCATATAGCGCATCAGTTTAGATATCTCGGGGTTACTCACATTTTTTTCAATTTCTTGGTAGAGCACGCAACCAGAGTACTCAGCAGTAATCGACGATACCAAGAGATCTAAAAACTCCTCTTTGAGCGCTGGATCAGCATCCAGAATCGCCGGATCGTAATCATAGGTTTGCTTAAAGTGACCTCGATTCGTGTCGAGCTCAAACGCACGCATCATCTGATCCCACTCCGCCCGCACCGGCGTGACGTCGATATGCTCCATCGCCGGATAGTCAGTGCAGTAAAATCGAGGCGCTAGCGCCCTGCCCTCCAACGCTTGCTGGGTCGTTAGATTGACCGCTGCGTCATCGTCGCTGCTTAACTCACTCATTGTATTCCCCCATTTGATCTTCCTACATAGTGCGGACTGTTTAACCGATTCCCACAACTAGTGTCTAACTTTTTTACCATATATATGTCAATTTTATTTGACTATTGACCCGGTAGCAAGCAACCTGCGCCAAAGGAGTCACCGCGCTGCGGCGACCTAACGCGCCAGAAACAGGGGCAACATGTCAGATAATACGGCCCAAGAAGACTCCCAAGCAGACTACAGCGGCTCGCAACACGCTGAAAACGCTGTGTTTCATCTATGCTACGTCAGCACAGAAACCGAGCATTTCACTCAAGAGGATCTCGTTGCGCTGCTAGGGGTCGCACGCGCCGCCAATACCGAGCACGACGTGACGGGCTTACTCCTCTACCGGGAGGGCTCTTTTTACCAACTGCTCGAAGGCAAACAATCCGCGGTCAATCACATCTTTGAGGTGATTAAACAAGATCCTCGGCATAAAGAAGTGCGCATACTGTTCAGTGGTGAGACAGAAACCAGAGAATTCTCAGACTGGCGAATGGGGTTTTTGAATCTAGATGGCGTGAACCCAGAGGCACTTGCGGGCTTTTCAAATTTCCTGACAGTGGACGCCCAACCACAGGAATTTCTCGAAAATTTGAGCCGCGGAAAACGCCTGGCACTGATGTTCAGGACAATGCTTTAGACCGAGATCGGAACTGCGGCCGCCATACGCCCAGCGCCACATTAGCAGTGGCAACCAAACCAATCAGCACCAGAGAGGACTGTTCCGCTGGCAGGTTTTGCGCCAGCAGTGCCAGCTGAGTGGCATCATTGAGGGCGGCTTCGGCAAGACGCGCCTCTTTGACAATCGGGCTCTGAATGCCCAGCAAGGTCCCCTCCAACATGACGACCGTAGTGATAAACTTAGCCCACGCCCAAGGCGCATTGTGAAACCCTGACACCAGCGCCATCGAAAACAAGCCAAAGAGCAAAGACAGCACCAAAGATGGGAGTAGCAGTAAGACGGCAATTCTTTCCATCGCCCGACGGCCCGACGCATAGAGGTTCAGCGCCTGATCTGGGTCAGGTAACTGCTGATGCAACACCCACAGCACAGCAATCGCACCCAGAAAGGCGATGGCCGTCATCGAGTGACCAAACTTGAGTAATTGCCTCATGCTATTCCTCGCGTGCTTTTGAAGGTTGGCATCAGTAAACTCGTAGCGGTGTTAGCAACATGCCCAGAACCCTATAAACTCAAACGAGCAACGATAAACCACGGGACCCCTACAGTATGAATTCGACGTACCCCACTTTACAGTACGGTCACGATGAGGAAATTGGTTTACTCAGACAAACGCTCAGCCAATTTGCTGCGCAAGAAATTGCACCCCAAGCCGCCGAGATCGATCGAAACAACGACTTTCCAAATGATTTATGGCCCAAGTTGGGTGCGCTAGGACTACTGGGCATTACCATTCCTGAGGAATATGGCGGCAGCGGCATGAGTTATCTGGCCCACGCGATCGCTATGGAGGAGATTTCTCGGGCGAGTGCGTCCGTGGGGCTTTCTTATGGTGCTCACTCCAATCTGTGCCTGAATCAAATCAGATTAAATGGTACCGAGGAGCAAAAACTGCAGTATTTACCCGCCTTGTGTAGCGGAGAGCATGTTGGCGCGCTGGCGATGTCAGAACCCAGCGCGGGCTCTGACGTCGTGAGTATGCGACTGCGAGCGGAGCGGCAAGGCGACGAGTTTGTCCTGAACGGCAATAAAATGTGGATTACCAATGGCCCGGACGCAAATGTCTATGTCATCTATGCAAAAACCGACCCTGAAGCAGGCTCTAAGGGTATAACCGCTTTCATTGTAGAGCGGGATACACCTGGATTCTCACGATCACCCAAGCTCGACAAATTGGGGATGCGCGGATCCAATACCTGCGAATTAGTCTTTGAAAACTGCCGAGTCCCAGCAACACAGATCTTAGGTGAAGTCGGGGCTGGCGTCCGTGTGCTGATGTCAGGACTAGACTATGAGCGCGCCGTACTAGCGGGGGGACCTGTTGGCATACTTCAGGCCTGCCTTGATGTGGCATTGCCCTACGTACACGAGCGTGAGCAGTTTGGGCAATCCATTGGCGAGTTTCAGTTGGTGCAGGGTAAATTGGCCGATATGTATGCGCGCTGCTCAGCCAGCAGAGCGTATTTATATGCGGTCTGTGGTGCTCTAGATCGTGGCGAGCAAAGCCGAAAGGATGCTGCCGCAGTGATTCTCTATACCGCTGAGGCGGCGACACAATCGGCCCTAGACGCCATTCAGTTGCTCGGCGGCAACGGTTATATCAACGACTACCCAACCGGGCGACTCCTGAGGGATGCCAAGCTTTATGAAATCGGTGCGGGCACGTCAGAGGTCCGCCGTATGCTCATTGGCAGGGAACTGTTTGCGGATACCGCCTAAGGTAATGTCTCTCTGAGGTTCTGTCTTTCTGAGGCTCTGTCTTTCGATAGCGCTGGGTCACTGCGTTAGCAACTCGCAGCTGTGTGATGACTCAGACGGCAGCAGCACCGAAGGCATCTATCGCGTGCCCCAAGGCAGGGACGCCCGGCGGAACGCCCGACTGTCCACTGAGCGCCAGAGACTGTCTCAGCGAAGAGGCCAATGCGGTCGTCAGTACCCGCTGCTGATACGGGAGATGTCGCTCTCCTCGCCGCAACAACGCTTCCCAGCTACCCGACTGTAAAAGCTGTTCCCGGATACCGGTAAGATATTGCAACAGGGCATCATGCACTGGCGAGCCTTCTACGATCGATTGATCAAAGGCCAGTGACCAGGTCATATCAATTCGTAAATCGCAGGTCCCCACATAAGTCCCGGGTAGTCGATGACCCCATTCGTCAGGGGATATCAGCGACAGTGTCCATGCGCCCGCTTGAAGATACAGGTAATAGGATTGCCCTGGCACCACCCGAAACCCAAACGCCGCAGACAGCACCAGCGCCGACCAGCAATAGTCTTGCGCGGCCTCGTCACTCGATTTGGCACTCAGCTCAAACGGTGCTGCCGAGGACAGGTCCTGTAGCACCAAAACCAGACCTTTCCCTTGATGCGTATTTTTGCTGTGTTGTTCCACGCGCTTCTCTTCCTGCTGACAGCGATCGCCCAGTGTGATGGATTCATCACCGGCAACCAACCGGCCCCAAGCTAAGACAAGTTCACGCCAACTCGGGATGGCGCTCAATGAGCGCCGCTCGGAAACTGGCGGGCATTGAGGCACTCTTGCGCGTGTTGCGATCAACAAACACGTACGTAAACGTCCCACGCCCCGTCGTTTCATCCGTGCGCAAATTGCGCATGCTGAACCCGATCACCACACTCGAGTTACCAATACGCTCAGACTTCACCTCAACTTCTAATGTATCACCAGCGAGGCTCTCACCGAGAAAATCCATATTGGCGTTGACGGTAAAAGTGAGATAGTCCTGATTAACGACATCGGACACATCCCACCCCAGCTCCGCCCAATAATCGCCGAGCACCTCGTCTGCGAAGACAAAATAATTACCGAAAAAAGTATGCCCATTGGCATCAGTATCAGCAAAACGAACCTTAATGGTGCCACGATAAGCGTTTGACATAGTGCGGTCTCCCCGAGACATCAATATTCTTCATGATGAGAAAGTGGAGAGTATGCCGAGTCGCGGCATCGAGGTCATCTGCCCGTTTATCAATCGGCCAAGATGTCGCCCACGCAGAGACGATAAAATCGATGCGGCGCATTAGCATCTGTCATCTGGCACGCAGAAGCTTTATCATTCCGCGCTTTCCGCTGGAGGGCTTCAGTATCACCGACCCCCCGCCCCGTCATATTGCGTTGAAAAGGAACTACAGAATGAACACCACCGGGCTAGTCGCCGCTTTTATTGTCATTATTTCCGGCCTCATTTGGGTCGGCACACACAGTAATGATGCTGATTGGACAGGAAATCGTAATCAATGTGTGGATGAATGCTACGACGATTGGAAGGCCACTAACGGCGGTGGTATTGCAGAAGTTGAGCAGGCCAAGCAGGTGGCGCTCGCAGCAGCGACGCCCGCGGCACTGGGCGAAAAATATTATGGCCAATGTATTGCCTGTCACGGTGGCCGTGGCGAAGGTGGCATTGGACCCCAGCTTGCCGGGCAAGCAACCACCGATATTGTGACAAAACTGACTGCTTATCGGGCCGGTGAAGAGCGCGGGGCGCAGTCCGCGATGATGTATCCGGTCGCCAAGCCGATGACCGATCAGGATATCAACAATATCGCAGCCTACGTCTCAGACCTCTAAGCAACTGCCTATTATGCATTTGCCGGACTCCCAAACCCTCAACCAGGCGCCTAGGGTGATCGTTAACTCCCGCCACAGGGTATTCACCCTTTTACTCGCGACGGCGTGTCTGTTATTCAGTCTGAGCAGCAGCGCCTGGCAGGCAACCATTGAGCGGGACGCGCTTGGCGTCCCGCATATCTACGGTGATACCAACGCCGACATGGCCTTTGGCCTCGCGTATGCACAAGCGGAAGATGGCTGGGAGATCCTTGAGGAAACACTCCCCTATTACCGCGGGCAAGCGGCCAGTTTTTTTGGGAAAGACGCCGCCGCCACCGATTATCTAGTGCAGTGGTTGGATTTCTGGAACACCATTGAGCGAGATTATGAAGCCCAACTCACACCCGATACCAAACGCTATCTCGATGCGTTTGCCGAAGGTTTTAATGTCTTTGCGGCAGCACACCCCGAGCGGGTGACACTGGACATCTTGCCGGTGACCCCACAGGACGTGATTGCCGCACACATGTTCCGGCATCTCCTTTTTTATGGTTTTGAGCAACCCATTACCGCACTGCGCGCCGATACGCGGCAATTTGAAGTCAGCCAGCCACCCCATCTACCCAACACTGCGATCACCCTCGGCTCCAATGCCACCGCCATCGCACCCAGTCGCACGCGAGACGGCTCCACGTTGTTGATGATCAATTCGCATCAACCCCTCACCGGTCCAGTCTCCTGGTACGAGGTGCACCTGCAAAGTGGCGAGGGGCTCGACGTGATGGGGGGGCTGTTTATTGGCTCACCCGCGTTGGGGGTTGGGTTTAACCAGCATCACGGCTGGGGAGTCACGGTCAATCAACCTGATCTGGTCGATGTTTATGCGCTGGAGATGCATCCGCAGCATGACAATCAGTATCGGTTAGACGACGAGTGGCATGAGCTAGAGCACTTTGATATCCCGATCAAAGTGCTGCTGTGGGGATGGCTGCCCTGGACAGTCCATGAAGACGGCTATCGCTCTGTCCATGGACCCGTGATGAAAACTGAGCATGGCACTTACGCCGTGCGCTACGCGGGTATGGGCGAGATTCGGCAAGTGGAACAATGGCTGGCCATCAGCGACGCGACCTCTTTCGAGGAATGGCAAGCCGCAATGGCACTGCAGTACATCGCCAGTTTCAATTTTGTCTATGCCAATGAAGACGGCGTTATCCATTTTGTCCACAATGCGATGATGCCGGACCGCGCCGAAGGGTGGCAATGGGATCAATACCTTCCTGGCGATCGCAGCGACCTGATTTGGCAATCCTATTTACCCCCGGCAGCCTTACCGAGTGTGACAAACCCGCCATCAGGCTATGTTCACAGTGCCAATCAATCCCCCTTTCACATCAGCTCTGCCGGCAGCAACCCCATCCTCGCCGATTATCCTAAAGAGAGCGGCTGGCCCACACGGATGACCAATCGCGCAGTCCGGGGACTAGAGCTGCTCGACGCCAACACGGCGATCACGTTGGACGCCTTTTCGGACATCAAGCACGACAATGCCTACTCGCCTCGCTATCGCGGCTATCAGTATTTAAGCGCGGTGACCGCACTCGATCCTGACGGCCCTGAACAAGCAGAGGCATTGACCCTACTTGCTTCTTGGGATCTCCATACCGATAAGGAGAGTCGGCAGGCTGCGCTGGGTGTTTGCGTCTTGTTGGAGGAGTGGTCGATCGAGCGCTCACAAGAACCGCTCCCACCCGCGCGAGAAACACTGATCAAGTGCATGGCATCGGTTACAGCCCTATCGGGGCGGCTCGATCCCAAGTGGGGCGAGATACAGCGACATGGACGCGACGGACGCACTTGGGCTGCTTCAGGGGGCCCTGACACCCTGCGCGCTATGTATGCAGAGCAGCTGAGCGATGATGACGACTATCTCACTGTGGTCGCAGGGGATGGTCTTTACTATCTCATTGAGTGGAGGGCCGATGGTGAGCAGATTATTCGTGGCACGCACCAATACGGCAGCCAAATGACAGATCCCTCCTCTAAACACTATCTTGACCAAGCAGAAGCCTTCGCGCAGGAAATATTGCGCGCGCCAGGATTCGCGGCTGCAAACCGCGCCTCCCCAACTCGCCGTTATACTGTCTCCTCACTGGCATCCGATTGACCTGTGCGATGACACATGAGCCGAGATCCCAGCGCTCTACCACAAACCAAAGGACTGACCCATGAATGGTGCTGAATCACTGATCGATGCCCTGGCGGAGCATGGTGTGGACGCCTGCTTTGCTAACCCAGGAACATCGGAGATGCAGTTGGTGGCCGCCCTTGATAAGCAGCCGCGGATTCGTGCTGTGCTCTGCTTATTTGAAGGAGTGGTAACGGGAGCAGCGGATGGTTACGGACGCATGGCTGACAAACCCGCACTCACCCTGCTGCACCTAGGCCCGGGCTTTGCCAACGGCATTGCCAACCTGCACAACGCGCAGCGAGCGCATTCCCCCATTTTGAACATGGTGGGTGACCATGCAACTGATCACCTACAACACGATGCGCCTTTAACGAGTGACATTCGGGGCCTTGCCACACCGGTGTCACAATCTTTTACTGTTTCGCCCAGTGCGGACGGGTTAGCGCAAACTGGCCTTCAAGCGCTGTCTGACAGTCAGCGTTATCCGGGCGCCATCAGTACTTTCGTGGTGCCCGCCGATCATGCCTGGACTGCTATCGCGCCGCCCGTCACGCGGCTCTCTACCATACCAACGGAGCGCGCCAGTGACGACACCATTGCTGCGGTGGCACAGCAGCTGCGTGACGCGCCCAATAGCGCCTTATTTTTAGGCGGTCGCGCATTGCGAGCTGAAGCGCTCCACCAAGCCGGCCGCATTGCCGCAGCCACCGGCTGCCGGTTGATCACTGAAACTTTTTTTGCGCGACAAGCTCGTGGCGCCGGCCGAGTGGTAACTGAACGATTAGCCTACTTTGGTGAAATGGCTGTCGAGCAACTGGCGGGGCTCGACACACTTGTGCTCGTCGGCGCCAAGGCGCCTGTCTCCTTTTTTGCTTATCCGGATAAGCCGAGCGTGCTGTCACCCGCTACTGCCAGCCTCTCGACACTGGTCAACGTTCGGATCGACGCACTCGATGCGCTCACACGACTGGCTGACCTGCTCAATGCACCAACCCAACCCGTGACCGCAACCGCGCAAACAGCACACGTCTTAAATCACGGCAAAATCGACGCGAACGAACTCGGTAAAGTGGTAGCCAATCGGCTACCCGCGCAGGCCATTGTTTGCGATGAGGGTGCCACTAACAGCCTTGGCACTTTTTTACTCACCGCTAATGCCGAACCACACGATTGGCTCACCTTGACCGGTGGGGCGATTGGACAAGGCTTACCCCTTGCCGTGGGCGCAGCGATCGCCTGCCCAGACCGACCGGTTATTGCGCTAGAGGCAGATGGCTCAGGGATGTATACCGTTCAGGCGCTTTGGACAATGGTAAGAGAGCAACTGGATGTCACCGTACTGCTTTTAAATAATCGTTCTTACGCAATTCTTAATATTGAGCTGGCACGGGTCGGCGTTGAGGCGCCCGGGCCCGTTGCTTTATCCCTACTTGATCTGAGTAACCCTGATCTCAGCTGGGCCGACATGGCTCGCGGTATGGGCTTAAACGCCTCGACCGTCGAAACGGTCGAGGCACTTGATCAAGCATTCGCAGCAGCGATGGCTACCAAGGGCCCCTCATTGATAGAGGTCATGCTGTAGCGTTTGCTATGGGGGCAACAAATCATTCCCGGACGCATTGACCTCTGTTTGTTCACCGGCAATTACAGTGGCTATTGCAATGACTCTTGCAGTGACGATGACAGTGTCGATGACAGTAACGAACCATCCCTTGACGCTCCACCGCAAGTAGATCTGTTCAGCAAGCTGGCTCAAAGGGCTCTCGCGAACCCCACTTCGCCACAGCGATGACAAACCACCGGCTTGCCAGGCGCTAGCCTGAAGTAAGTGTGAACACGTAAGTCGATGCGCTCGTCAGTATGTAAGCAACACCGTCAACGGGCAGGTACCCTGCCCGTTGACGCGCTGATCTCTGCAGCTTGCTTCAACCAAAAACGAATTAGCTAAAGTTCTCGCCCGCAGCGATCTTCTGGGCAACGATCTCCGGCACCTCGAATCGGTCGCCATACTGGGTAGCCAGCTCCGTGCACCTGACGCTGAATTGCGCCAACCCGTAAGTGTTCACGAACTGTATTAGACCGCCGGTCCAAGCTGGCGCACCAATGCCCATAATCGAGCCAATATTGCCATCGGCGACGCTGCGCAGTACGCCAGTCTCAAGGCATTTCAAAGCCTCGATGACCTGCCGAAACAGCAGTCGATCTTTGACGTCGTCTTCTGCGACCGAAGCATCGGCGTTGTAGTAAAGATCCATCAAACCAGGCCAGATCGTTTTGCTGCCATCGTCTGCGTATTCATAAAATCCGCCACCGTGATGGCGACCGCCACGACTGTGGTCGCCCACCATGGTGTCGATGACATCGCGGGTGATCGTGCCATCACCCCAGTTATCCAGTACGCCCATCTCTGACCAAGTCGCCCAAGCCTTTCGAGACAGCTCCAGACTCACTTCGTCGTATACAGCAAGTGGTCCAACGGGCATACCAATGGCCTTACCCAGATTATCGATCTGTACGGGGTGAATACCCTCAGTCAACAGGCGCACTCCTTCATCGAGATAGGTACCAAAAGTGCGAGAGGTAAAGAAGCCCAGCGAGTCGTTGACGACGATCGGCGTCTTGCGAATCTGCTTGGTGTAGTCAAAGGCCTTAGCGAGCGCGAGATCACTGGTATGCTCACCCATGATGATCTCGACCAATGGCATTTTGTCGACGGGCGAGAAGAAATGGATACCGATGAAATGCTCAGCATTAGCACTCGCTTCAGCCAATTGGCTAATGGGTAACGTTGAGGTGTTTGATCCCCACACGCCGCCTTCGGCCAAACACGGTTCAAGTTCCTGAGTGATCTCGTGCTTGAGCGCCATATTTTCAAACACCGCCTCGATAATCAGATCGCAACCCTGCAGGTCACTCTTATCTGCCGTCGGCGTAATCAGCGCTAGTATCTGGCTGGCCTTTTCTTCGGATAGGCGGCCTCGATCAACCCGCTTTTTCAATAAGCCTTCTGTATAGGCCTTACCTTTATCAGCAGCCTCTTGGGAAATATCTTTGAGCACGACCTCAATCCCTGCCATTGCAGAAACATAGGCGATACCTTGACCCATCATGCCAGCGCCAAGCACACCCACCTTTTTCGTGATTTGCGGCTCAATATCCTTGGGACGAGAGGCGCCACCGTTGATTTGATTGAGATTGAAGAAGAACGTGTTGATCATGTTCTTCGCTACCGGTGTGAGCGCCAACTCGGTTAAACCCCGGCTCTCAATCCGCATCGCAGTCTCAAAGTCGACCCGCATGGCAGACACTGCCACATCCAAAATCTTGACCGGCGCGGGCAATAGTCCGCGCGTTTTCTGGGCAATCATGGCGGAAGCCACTGGTAGCATGGAGGCCACTGCCGGGTGATTAGCGTTACCACCGGGGATCTTGTAGCCCTTGATGTCCCAAGGCTGCGTGCAGGCGGCCTCATTGTCATGATTGTCAGCAATCCATGCCTTAGCCCGAGGAACCAGACCGTCAAGGCTCTCGACGACTTCGTGAATAAAGCCCGCCTCCTTGGCTTTGGCGGGGGCGATGCGCTTACCCTCAATGAGGTATTCGTTGGCTGCCATTAATCCCATTAAATAAATGGTCTTCACCACACCGCCGCCACCGGGCAATAATCCCAGCGTGACCTCAGGAAATCCTAGCTGCACCGCTTTATTGTCCCAGGCGATGCGGTAGTGACAAGAGAGTGCCAGCTCAAATCCACCCCCCAATGCCGCGCCATTAATCGCAGCTACCACCGGCTTGCCCAGCTTTTCTAGCCGACGCAAGCCAGCCTTAATTGCCTGCGCCTCATTGAAAAAGGTTTCTGCCGTCTCCGGTGTCACCTGATTGAGTGAGTTGAGGTCACCGCCGGCAAAAAAGGTCTTTTTAGCCGACGTCAGCACCACACCCGATAAATCCGATTCTGACTCTAATTTTTCAACCGTCTCTCTCAGCAATGGCAGGAACGCAGCCGACATTGAGTTCACCGGCCCTTCCATATCCATCGTAACCGTCACAACGCCATTGGCGTCTTTTTCGTAGTTAAATCCACTCATGTTGCTTTCAATCCCTCTGACTGCGCCGTTTTAGACTCGTTCAATAATCGTAGAAATACCCATGCCGCCACCTACACAGAGTGACAACATGGCGCGCTTAGCACCACGCCGCTCGAGCTCGTCTAGCACGGTGCTCACCAGGCAACCACCGGTTGCCCCTAGCGGATGTCCCATCGCAATGGAGCCGCCGTTCACATTCGTTGTTTCTATATTGAGGTCTAGATCTTTCATGTAACGCAGTACCACAGACGCAAAGGCTTCATTAATCTCCCACAGATCAATGTCTGCTGCCGTCATGCCCGCTTTGTCTAAGCACTTCTTGGCGGCCGGACCAGGTCCGGTGAGCATGATGATGGGATCGGTGGACAGTACAGCGGTCGCCACAATACGGCCTCGTGGCTTCAAGCCCAGATCACTACCGGCCTTTTCGCTGCCGACCATCACCGCGCTAGCACCGTCAACAATGCCGGATGAATTGCCGGGGGTATGAACATGGTTAATTTTGTCCAAGGTGTTGTATTTGGCCAAAATGACATCGTCGAAACCCATGCTGCCGGGCACTTCGAAAGACGGCTTAAGACCCGCCAACCCCTCGACCGTGGTGTTGGGCTTTATAAAATCGTCGCGCTCAAGAATAGTCACACCAGTGCTGTCTTTTACGGGGACGACAGAACCGTCGAACCAGCCATTATCCCGCGCATGCGCTGCACGTTGTTGCGAGAGCACTGCGTATTCGTCGACGTCCGCGCGCGACCAGCCCGCCAGCGTAGCAATGGTATCGGCGCCAATTCCCTGAGGGACGAAACTTGATTTGACAGCAAATTCAGGGTCGCTCGCCATTGCGCCGCCGTTAGAGCCCATGGGTACACGAGACATCGATTCGACGCCACCCGCAACCACCAGATCTTCCCAACCTGAGGCGATTTTTTGTGCCGCGATATTCACTGCCTCCAAACCGGAAGCGCAGAAGCGGTCAAGCTGAACACCGGGAACCGATTCGTCCCACTGAGCGTTCTGTACGACCATTTTGGCAACATCCGAACCTTGTTCACCGATCGGTGATACGCAGCCCATCACCACATCATCAACATAGCTGGTATCGAGGTCGTGACGCTGCTGCAGCTCGACCAGCAAACCGGCTGCTAAATCGATCGGCTTCACCTCATGGAGCGTACCAGTGGATTTTCCTCTACTGCGAGGAGTGCGAACGGCGTCATAGATATAGACGGGATGGGGCATGATGAGCGACCTATAAATCGTTTGAAAAAAAGGGGGCATATGATGCGGTATAGACAGCGTTTATGCCATCACATTTTCAGCCTTAACCCCCTTGCCACACTGCCGATTGGCTTATCACTGTCCTGTCTGGATCCATCTCCCCTACAATAGGGCGCTAGCGCAACGGCTTTTCCGGCCACCATCAGTGTAAAGCCGCTGTCATATTAGGTCGCAACCTGGCGCGACACATCATTATTTCAACCGCATCGAGGCGGACTCGCAGCATGAATTCAACAGATCAAAGTATTCTCGATTGCTTGCTTGAGGCGCTTCACTCACAGCAAAAACCCTGGTTGATTACGATTACTCAAACCATAGGATCCTCACCTCGGCCCGTGGGGTCGCTGGTCGCCTTTAAAGCCGATGGCTCACAAACGGGCAGCGTATCGGGCGGCTGTGTCGAAGAAGATCTCATTGCTCGTCTCCTCGCCGGCGAATTCAATGGACCTGGGCTCCATGTCATCGAGTACGGGGTCTCCGCAGAGGACAACGAAAAATGGGGCTTGCCCTGTGGTGGTCGCCTAGAACTTGCGGTGCAGCAACTCGATAAAAAAGACGTCGACTGGATTGAGCAAGCGCTGGATGCGGTGATAGCGCGGCAGGTCATGGCGAGATCAGTGGATCTCGTAACGGGGGAAACTCGGCTTAAGCCCAGCGGTCAATTTACCGCGCTGCAGCAAGATGAGAGGAGATTGCAACACTGCTTTGGACCCCGACACCGATTATTATTAGTGGGGGCGGGACAACTGGCCGCCAGTCTGAGCACCTTGGCGCTGGCCATGGATTACGAGGTGCTACTGGGCGACTCGCGCGAGTGGGCACTAGACCAATGGCAAGGTCCTAGCGTACAGAAAGTATTGGGGTTGCCTGACGACGTCGTCCGTCAATATGGAGACGATGAACAATGTGCCATCATTACACTCAGTCATGATCCTCGAGTCGACGACATGGCGTTAATGGAAGCACTCGAGACAAGCGCTTGGTACGTTGGCGCATTGGGGTCGGTCCGCACCACTGCGAGCAGGCTCGATCGGTTGCGAAAGCTGGGGCTCAGTGAAGCCGCATTACAGCGCCTCCACGCACCCGTCGGGCTGGCAATCGGCTCTAAAACGGCGATGGAAATCGCCATCGCTATTATGGCTCAGTTGACTCAGCTGCGCCGCGGAAATGGCTCAACTTAAAAGGGAAACAGCTCAGGGGCTAGCTGACTTAATGATGAATGAAATAGTGACCGAAGCGCTTGCGATTTTGCAAAATGATTGGGTGGTTTTCGCACTCCCGGTATTCTTGGTGGCGCTCGCGCTCGAGTGGTTTGTCGCTTGGCGCAAAGCGCTGCCGCTGTATCACCGTCGTGACTTCTTTGCCTCCATGGGCGTCATGGGTCTCACGGTTGTCATTGATGTACTACCCAAGCTCATGGGTGTGACGCTCATGTTTATCTGCTGGCAAGCCTCTCCCTTCAAAGAGATCGTCAGCCATGCACCGCAATGGTGGCTACTGCTCTTTTTTCTTGATGATCTAACCTACTATCGTTTTCACCGCGCGAACCACGAGGTGCGCTTCCTGTGGGCGGGTCATGTGCCCCACCATAATTCGCAGTTTTATAACTACGGTACGGCGCTGCGCCAAGGTGTGGGCGAGCGGTGCCTTAAGTATCTTTTTTGGTGTCCGCTGGCGCTATTGGGTTTTGACCCTGTAATGATCGTGACCATGATGAGCGTCAGTCTGATCTATCAATTCTGGCTGCATACCGAGACCATCGATCGGATGCCCCAGTGGTTCGAATGGTTGTTTAATACGCCGTCACACCACCGTGTACACCACGGGTCTAATGTCCGGTATTTAGATCGCAATCACGCCGGTGTTCTGATCATCTGGGACCGTCTCTTTGGCACCTTCAGTGCAGAAATGAGAGAAGAGCCGGTTCGCTATGGCCTGACCAAAAATATCGATACCTTCCGACCAACATCGATCGCTTTTGGTGAGTACGTAACGCTACTGAAGGATTTAAAACGAACGCAGCGGTGGCAAGATCGCTGGCGTTACCTGCTGCTGGCGCCGGGCTGGGACCATGCGGGGGAAGACAAGCGCTCCGACACTCTTCGAAAGGCACATATCTAAAAATCACGCGCTCTGTTGCGGATTGGATCGTATGTCAACCAAATCACCCACGATGACAGGCCTTTGCAGCAAGCGCATTCTTCACTGCAGAACACGTCGCGTCGGTGAGCTGCGCCTCAAAGCACTGGGAATCGAACCACTGCGAGCCGAGGCAGTGTAAGCCAGAGCACCGCAAGCCAGAGCACCGCAAGCCAAAGACAGCATCCAATGGTAGGCAGCCGCTACAAAAGCGGCCTTCTGCGATCTCTGTCCGGAACGTGATAGCGGCTATTGTGATCGGTGCAACTGTGGCCTCGTGCCTTAACCAAGCTCACTCGTTTGCGCGCCAACTGCCGTGAAAACCAAATGGTATGCGGTGGTCCAATCTGGCGGTGGCAATCGGTCCTTGTGATACCTCGGTAGCATCCAAGATAACCAGTGAAGACGCTTGACGAGTGGCCTCGTAGACTGTCGCCAGTAACCATCCTTCTCCCTCGTCAGCACTGGCATGGCGAGGCACAAATACGGGTTCTGAAACACCATTGCCGACACCGGCATCCCACACTTGAGTGACACCACTATCCAGATTCAAATGCGTCACCTCGTGGAAGAGTCCACCGTCACCGCGCTGTCGCTGGGACGCGGTGGCCAGAAACGCTTGCGTATGCTGCCTCATAGCATAACGATCATCGATGCGCGGAAACTCGCAAGCCAGATCGAGTAATGAACTGCGCTCAATCTCCCCCGTTGCCAGATCAAGGCACCAACGAGTCAATGTGCCCTGCGCCTCAGTAAATTCCGGGAGATTGCCATCAGTATCAGGAAAGTTAGGCGCAACCGGAAAGTCGATGGCATCAAAGGTGATCAGCTCGCCCTCGTTCCAGGCGTTTAAATAATGAAACACGAAGCAGACTGGCGCCTCAACCCATCGGATTTCAGTGATGGGAGCGCCTCGTTTTAACACGCCAATCACCGCACCGGCCTGGGGTTCAAAAGCAAATGGGGAACCCAATGCCTCCATTCTCTGAAAATCAAATGTCAGTGGAAAGAGCGGAAACAACAGATAGTCTCTTGTCACAGCAAAATCATGCACCATCGCGGCAAAAGGGGCTGTAAATGTATCGGAGCGCGTGACAACACCTTGCTGATCGACCACGTGATAACTCATGCTGGCACTACCAAGAGCGTCAGACATGTAACCAAAACCGTGTAGCTCGCCCGTGATCGGGTCAATTTTTGGATGCGCCGTCATCGGCCCTGACAGCCCACTCGCATAGTGCCCATACCCCTCAGAGTCGAGCGTCTTGGGAGTCAGCGTAAAGGGATGACTCCCCTCCTCCAGCGCCAGCAACTGATCGGCATGCCAGATAATATGGGTATTCGCCAAGCCGCTGCGCCGATCCGATTGCAGCTGCCCCGTCTCAGGATCAACCGTAATACTCATCGGCAGGCTCGTTCCGGCCGTTAACTCAGCCTCAAACTTGGGTGTCCGCACCCAGCGATTGACGTAATCAATTTTACCTTCGTGCACGTGAAAAGCGTGCACCATGCCGGCACCAAAAAACCAATGGTAGCCTTGATCTGGCACAAACTTGGGATTGGGGCCAATGCGGTAAAGCGACCCCGTAAGCTCCTCTGGCACAGCACCCTCGATGACCAAGTCATGGCAAACCGCTTCAAAATTGATCGGCGCATAATTGCCGCGAAGCTGCGGATGTTTGGGTAAGGGGTTCGCCATCAGTGCTAGCTCGTCGTGTCTAGAGGGGCCAAAATTGTAACGCGAACACGCGTTGATTACCGGTGCCAGTGCCCGGCGCCATCTTGTTGCGCCACTTGCACACTTCCCTCGCAGGGCCGTGACGACTATTATTTTAACAGCGCGATAGGGAAGGAAAAAACCACCTCATGACCAGTGAAACACAACCAGCAGTCAACCTGTTTGACCTCAAAACACAACAGTGCCCCTACGGCGCTTATGAAACGCTGCGCAACGAAGCCCCTGTATACCAGTGCCCCGTCACCAAGATGTTTGTGATCACGCGTTTTGAGGATGTGCGCACTGTGCTCACCGATACCCAGCGGTTTACCAGTGAAATCGCTTACCTCTCTGACGCCACCGAACCGAGCCCCAGAGCCAAACGGGTCTGGAGCACTTTCGAGCAGGAAGGGTGGGTCCCTGCGAAAACGCTGAATGGTCGCGACGACCCGGATCACAAGGCATTAAGAGCGGTTTTTAACGATGCTTTTCGACCCAAAAAAATTGAAGCCCTGGATGAGGAGGTTCGGGATTTAGCCTATCGGCTGATCGACGACTTTATTGAGGAAGGTCATTGCGACTGGGTCAGACAATTCGCCGTTCCGCTGCCGCTCCTCATCATCGGTCGGCAAATGGGGGCGAACCCGGATGATATCTGGCGTATCAAAGAGTGGACCGAAGCGTTCTTCCATCGCATTAGCCTAATGCAGTCAGAGGAGGAGGAACTGGAGTCGGTGCGTAAAGAAATCGAAGCGCAACATTACTTTCAGCCGGTGTTCGATAAACTCAGAGAAAACCCCAACGACTCCTTGCTGAGTACCCTAGTCAATACGGTCATCGAGGACTGGGGGCGGCCACTCAGTGACAACGAACTGCATGCCGAAATGATGGCCGATACGTTTGTCGGGGGGTCCGAAACCACGACCAACGCAATTTCTGCAGGCGTAAAGTTGCTCATTGAGAATCCGCTGGTCTGGGCGCAGCTTAAAAATGATCCTGATCGTTACCTCAAGGTCTTTATCGAAGAGGTTTTGCGATTGGAATCGCCCGTACAAAGTCTGATGCGAGCCACGGCTACAGAGGTGGAGTTAAGCGGCGTGCGCATCCCTGCGGGGAGTCTCATCAATGTGCGCTTTGGGGCTGCGAATCGAGATGAGCGGCGTTTTGACAACCCCGAGCAACTCGACCTCGAGCGCAAACAGGCTGGTGGCCATATGGCATTTGGCTCTGGCAAGCATCATTGCTTGGGCGCACCATTGGCTCGTCGCGAGCTCCATTGGTCCTTTACGGCACTAATCGATCGCATTGACAGCTTGTCTTTTGCCTCAGCAGAAAGCGATATTGCGTATCACCCTCACTATTTATTGCGTGCCATGAAGTCGCTTCCCATTACATTCACTGCGAAAAAGCGGTGATGGGCAACTGAAGGGGACGCATGCTGACTGCCTTTCGACCGAGATGGGCCGGATCGAGATTATCTGCATTCATTGCGGGGGGGGTAAATAGCCTCAGCGCCGTGCAACGAGAGATGCAGTTGCGACTCAGAGAGCAGGGATCAACGCCTACGCAGAGGGCACTGGCAGTGACGTCTTCCGCGCAGGAATAGGGTTTCCGCCGATTCAAGAAAATCGAGTGCGTAGCTCGCGTTTTGGCTTGATCCCAGCAAGGTAAGGTGGTCAAGCCAGCTCGCCAATGTTGCTTTAGATCTGTAACAGCGTCCTAGCGCTTGCGAAAAATGAACCCGAAAAAATATATAAAAAATAGCTACTTAGGCGTATGCTCCGCGGCCTCAATGGTGGGGATTTTAAAACGCCCCAAACACAGGTAATTCAATGTCATCGGTCGACTTCGCATCTCTGGGTATTGCTTCCCCGGTCCTCAAAGCGGTAAAGCAACTCGGTTACGAGGAGCCCTCTCCCGTTCAAGCGGCGAGCATTCCTATCCTGCTAGCAGGTAAAAACCTACTGGGTACTGCTCAAACCGGTACTGGCAAGACTGCTGCCTTTGCACTGCCCTTTTTGAGCCAGCTGAATGACAAACAAACCGCACCGCAGGTATTAGTATTAACCCCGACCCGCGAGTTGGCGATTCAGGTAGCTGAAGCTTTTCAAAGTTACGCAAAACACATAAAAGGCTTCCACGTTCTGCCGATCTACGGTGGTGCCGATATTGGTGGACAGCTCCGCGGGCTTAAGCGCGGTGCTCAAGTTGTCGTCGGCACCCCCGGGCGGATGCTTGACCATTTGCGTCGTCGGAGCCTGGACCTCAGCCAGATCAAAGGTTTGATTTTGGATGAAGCGGACGAAATGTTACGAATGGGCTTTATCGATGATGTAGAAACGATTCTAGCCAAGACTCCGCCTGAGTGTCAGCGCGCCTTATTCTCTGCGACGATGCCACCAGCGATCAAACGAGTTGCCGACAAGTATCTCGGCGATGCCGAATTAGTCAGTATCGAGAACAAGACGACAACGGTTGAGCGTATCGCTCAGGCGCATCTGATGGTTAAGGGCCACCAGAAAATGGATGCCCTGACACGCATCCTCGAAGTTGAGCAGTTTGATGGCATGATTATTTTTGTCCGCACTAAATCCTCAACACTGGAGATTGCTGAAAAACTGGAGGCCCGTGGATTTTCCTCGGCGGCACTCAACGGTGATCTGACCCAAGCTGTGCGTGAACGCGCCATCAATCGCCTAAAGAAAGGTCAGTTGGACATCGTGGTGGCCACCGACGTCGCCGCGCGTGGACTCGATGTTGAGCGGATCAGTCACGTTATTAACTACGATGTTCCCCACGACAATGAGTCCTACGTTCACCGTATTGGTCGAACTGGGCGCGCGGGTCGCGAGGGTAAAGCCATCATGCTGGTTACCCAAAAAGAAACCCGCCTATTGCGCTCAATTGAGAAATCTACGCGCCAGCCTATCAGTGCCTTTAATTTGCCCAGCAATGAAGAGGTCAGTGGGCAACGCGTTGAGCTGTTTAAGCAGCAGCTCGTAGGTATGTCTCAGTCCACCAAACTGGATAAGTTTCACTCACTGGTTAAAGAGGTTGCCGCTGAGAACGATATCGACATGACGCTGCTTGCTGCAGCGCTGGCGTTTGAGGTGCAGAAAGAGCGTCCGTTATTTCCTAAGCTGGTGGCTATCGATACGCCCAGAGCCTCCGACAACGACCGCGCTAACAATCGCAAGGCCCGTCAGCGCAATGAACGTACTGACCGAAGCGACCGCAACGAGCGCGCTGACCGAACCGACAGAAATGAGAGTCAGCGTTCTGATCGCGCTCCAAAAGCCTCTCAAAGCAAGAAGCCGATAACTGATCATGAAGGCAATAACGTCGCGATGGTCACCTATCGTATTGAAGTCGGCCGCAACGACGATGTCTCGCCAAAAAATATTGTCGGCGCGATCGCCAATGAAGCGGACATAGACGCGCAGTTTATTGGGCATATCACATTACATGATGACCATAGCACCGTTGATCTGCCGGAGGGCATGCCGAAAGAGTTGTTTGATCATCTCTACAAGGTAAGGGTGTGTCAAAAGCCACTGAAATTGAGTATTCATAATAGCTCCGCCGGTGAGCAGCGACGTACCAAGCCAGCAGGTAAAGGCAAGAAAAATAAGCCCGCCGCAAAAGGTAAGCCAAAAGCGCATCGCGGCGATGACTCAAAACCAAAAAAACCACGCAAACGCCCAAATGCTGATCGCAAGTAAACAGATGGAACGACTGACGACGCGATATCCGCGCGTTGTATTGTGAGGATGCTGACCTTAAGTAATAGCAGTCGGGGCAATAGGTTTTGGACGGCGGGACACCATCGGAAGTTTAGGGATAATGGGTTCGCAGAATGACGCGGTGCAGCGACCCGAGTTCCGCTATCAGAGTTCAATGGTTTGGAGACAATAATGCTCGAGTTTTCGATTGATGCATAATAATGCTCGGCGCTAACTGAGCACTCGGATTATGGCTATTCTTGATTCATTTCGCCTGGACGGCCAGGTAGCGGTGGTAACTGGCGGTGGTAAGGGTATTGGTCGCGGAATAGCGCTGTGCCTGGCCGAGGCCGGGGCCGATGTCGCCATCGCTTCGCGCAACGTGGCTGATCTAAAAGCCGTTGTAAGTGAAATTGAGCAACGCGGCCGCAAGGGCCTCGCTGTGCCAACCGACGTGACTGCTTCAGGGCAGCTAGATGCATTGGGTGAGCAGGTTGCCGGCATTCTCGGCACCCCAACTATCTGGATCAACAACGCTGGTGGTTTGCCCGATGCCACGCCACGTTACCTTACCCGCACCCCCGAAGACCGCTGGAACGCCCAGATTGACCTGAACCTGAAATCCGTCTGGGCGGGTTCAACAGCTGCCGCAAAGCTGATGGATGAGGCGGGCGGCGTAATCATTAACATATCTTCGAGAACCGCCTTCGGGCCCCAGAGAAAAAACGGCCCTTATGCCGCGGCTAAAGCCGCTACCAACAGCCTTACCGAAACGCTTTCGGTGGAGCTCGCACCCAAGATTCGAGTAAACGCAGTGGCGCCAGGTCCTGTGCCTACCCAGAACTTCCAGGAGTCTACCGGCATAAGCGAAGAGCAGGTGCCTGCAATGGAGAAGAATTTGGGCATTCCCCTGCAACGCTTTGGCAAAGTGGAGGACATCGGTGCAGCTGTGGTTTTTATCGCATCGCCGGCCGCTAGCTGGATTACTGGCCAGTGCCTCTATGTAACAGGTGGTATGTAACGGTAGAGTACTGGTAAGCGCTCAATCAGCAAAGACGCTAGCAAACTCCCAGCCGACTACGCTCTGGACACCCACCATTTGGGTATCAGAATCGGAAACAGTGCCTCGGTGTTGCGTAGGGTATCGGAAGCATCATCAGGCAGTGGCGGGTTTTCGGTTGCCGGCAAGGCGTTGGCACCTTGAACCGGATCTAGGTACTCCAACTCAACCTTGGCCAGCACTCCCTCAAAGTCATGTCCCTCATGATAATCCGAGGCCTGATGAAGGTAGAACGCCCACTTGTCTTCAAACGAAAGCAGACAGTAATAATGGAGAGGCTTTTGGCCCTTAAAGTACTCATAACGCAGCACACGCGATTCTTTTTCGAAGGTCTCTCGGACCATATCAGACATGATCGCCTCCCATTGAGCTTCCATTCCCGGCTTGATTTCGAGGTGAGCGAGGATCGTGGCCATATCTGTGTGCTCCCGTTCAGTCTGGCGATTTGACAATTTTCAGATTCAATTCCAAGGTCCCCAACATAATGCCAGGTTGATGCAAAAAGGCGTTGTCGGTGCCGTACCGAATACTATCGCAGCGCTCGACAAGCCGAGTCCATGCTATTTGTTGCTCCAGCCGCGAAATACCGGCACCCGGACACACTCTCGGCCCTGCCGAAAAAGACAGATGCCGGCTGGCCGCCTTGCGGTCAAACCTGAGATCCAGCGGGCAATCAAATTCGGCAGCGTCGATATTCGCTGCCGCCCACCTAAGGTGGAGCACTGACCCTCTTGGTACCTCGACGTCACCGAACATTTCATCCTGACTAGTGAGCCGGGTAGAGAGCCCCTGTGTGGGCGCTCTCAGTCTTAACGACTCCTCAATGAACACCCGGAGTAGATCGGGATCATCCTTCAGAGCGGCAAAGCGCTCTGGTCGATCACAAATCAATTGGGCTTGCTGCTCCAGTGCATACTGCGTGGTCTCTAATCCGCCCAGCACCATTGCATAGACAATGCCGTTAATTTCGAGGTCGGTGAGTTTTCGGTCCAGTGCGCTGTAAGTGATCTGAGTCAGAAAACTGATCATGTCATTGCCGGGCTTCGCGCGCTTTGCTTTGACGACTTCCTGAACGTACTCCTTAAACCCTTCGAGTTTTTCAAACTGCGCGTTGAGTTGTTCGTCGGTGAGGCGATTTAAGTGTCCTTCCCCATAAACAAACGGCATGACCTGAGCTTCACCCCAAGCCGCCAGTTGGGGAATATCTGCTTCCGGAAAGCCCAGCACCTCGGCCATCACTTGCTGCGGCAGCGGTCGCGCGAAAGCCTGCACGAAGTCAATGTCGCCCTCACTGGGGAGCTGATCGATCAATGCATCCACGCGCCGGGTAATCATGTCGCGATGACGTTCTGCGCCCGGACCAACCCAAGGGTCGGTGAGTTCCTTTCGGTGTGCGCGCCACAACTCAACCGTGGGTCTTAGGGTGAGCATGGAAACCATCATCATGTTGATGTAATCCATTTGCTCAGGCGGCGTGTCGGAGGCCGCCAATTGCTCGAGCATCAGCGAGGTAATTGGCGTGAAACGCAGCGGATCCTTAACTACCCGATTAATGTCGTCGTAGCGGCTAAGAATAAAGGCGTCAGTTTGGGGAGTGAGGCCCTCTCCTGCCAACCGGTGCACTGGCGCTTCGCGATGCAATATGGAGTAAGCGTCGTACCAGTGTTCCTGCGCACCGGTAGAGAACAGATCGACATCGCCAAGCTCATGCGGGCAGGAGACGGTGTTTGAGTGACTCTCTGGCAGTGTCATGGGTCGCCCTCCGCAGATCGAAACGACTAATCCAACGTATCGAACCCGAAATAGGGCCAAGGTGCAATATGGGCTCCTGTTTAGATCCGAACCGATATCAACCGGTTTTTGCTAACGCGGCTCATAGAAACGCTGCCCTTATGCCGACCAATGGAGGGTTGCACAGATTCACTAGTTACCGCCCAGAACCATTGGGGGCGGAATCGACTGGGCATGATCACGTGGTCTGACCTCCTAGCGCGTGATGAGCTAGCGAATCCCCCGTCTCTATATGATGGAACCAATCAAAATGGCTAACTGATGCTCCGCAATCAACATTTTTAGCAGAACGTGAATAGCGTAAATCGTGAACTGACACGGTACGCGTTTCAGTACTAACCCGAACTAACCCAGACTGATTTGGCATAGAGCAATGTAAGTGCGCGCCCGAGAAAGCCATAATGTCACCCGGATGTATGACGATGGGCTCTGCCTCAGTGGGTGACGGCGGATCCAGGCACTGTGGCAGCATGGGGTACCGAGTACTCTTGTCGCCCTTGAGGCGCTGTATCAGTTCACGATAGCTCCACTTAGCACTGACGTTTGGCACCGGCACATTCCACAGTGCCGGAAAAATCCCAATCGTTCGCTCGGCTGTCACAGGCCAAACAGGTGCCCACCAGTTGATTTGTGCATGAATATTGGATCCCCATGTATCTCGATGCGCTGGCAAGTCGCGCATATATCGCGTTTTTGAAGCGTCGTCTGATGGTTGAAAACGCAGCTTAAAGTGGTCATAGAACACGGCAGAAATATCGACACCCGCCTCGAGCAACACCTTCTTATAAAGCCTTGCTACGTCGTCATTTTCCCTAACAATTTGTCGAGCAGCGCTAGCACGCTGCCGGAACTCTTCGGATTTCAGTATCGATTCCGCCAAACAAGGATCACTCAGGCCAACTTCTTGTTGCGTGATGTCACGGAGACAATCTACGAGATCATGCATCGCTGGCAGTGAGCGGTAAACTAATACGGCACCAGAAAAAATTGCATTTGCACGGTCGTTATCATTCTCTGCGGAGGTGCGGTAACGCAAATCGAGCCTTTCAGGCACAAGCCAAACCTCCATAACTTATTGTCATCAGGACGGTGTCAACTGACATGTTCAGTGGCAAACCTGTCTTATTCAGCAACGTCACGCATTGGATCTAGCGCCACCACGTGCCAATTGAGTCTCCCTGATTGTTTATCAATTCAGATTTTTCTGGAGAATCAGGAATGACAGCCTATTAGGCCCTAAAGGGATATACCTGGGTAATGCTGGGTAAACCAAACCTCCATCGAGAAAATCCAAAGAGGCATGATCAACAAGCGATTGATATTGACGCTATAAATTGGTCGGGACGGCAGGATTTGAACCTGCGACCACCACACCCCCAGTGTGGTGCGCTACCAGGCTGCGCTACGCCCCGAATCGACGCGAATCATACCCAAATTTGGTGGGGGTTTAAACCGAAGAAAGCAGCGTGCGCGCTTTTTCTAGATCGCTCAGACTCTCACGAATAGCCGCTTGTACTTCCACCGGCGTGGGATCGCGGCGCTCGTTGCTTAAACGCTGACGCGCGCCACCAATGGTATAGCCTTGAGCATAAAGCAGACTGCGGATGGTACGCACTAGCTCGACATCTTCACGCTGGTAATAACGACGATTGCCACGTCGCTTTACGGGACTCAGCTGCGTGAACTCCTGTTCCCAGTAGCGCAAAACGTGCGGCTTAACGGCACACAGTTCGCTCACCTCACCGATCGTAAAATAGCGCTTACCGGGTATAGCCGGCAACTCATCATTGTGGGTTGCGTCAAACATCAGTCAGTCCTTCATCTCCCATGCTCACATCGACTCTTTCTTTCAGCTTCTGGCCCGCCTTAAACGTCACGACTCGTCGCGCCAAAATGGGGATCTCTTCCCCTGTCTTCGGGTTTCGGCCGGGTCGCTGCCGCTTATCCCGCAAATCAAAATTGCCAAACCCAGATAGCTTCACTTGCTCGTTGTTTTCTAGGCACAGTCTAATTTCCTCGAAGAACTGCTCCACTAACTCCTTCGCCTCCCGCTTATTTAAGCCCAGGCGTTCATGAAGTCGATCAGCCATTTCGGATTTGGTTAGTGCGGTCATCTACTCAATCAGTGCCTCAGGCGAGCGCCCAGCTTTTCTGTCAGAGAATCAATTACTTGAGCCAGCGCGTTACTGACTTCCTCATCAGTGAGAGTGCGACTTTGATCTCGGAAAGTCAAACCCATCGCGAGACTTTTCTCATTTTCCGCCACTCCCTCGCCCTCATAGAGATCGAAGACGACAACGTCAGCTAAGTATTCCCCAGCCGCCGCCTTGACTAAGTCCACAGCCGCGCTGGCCGCAACCTGCTTATCGAGCACTACCGCAAGGTCCCGTCGCACCTCTGGATAACGCGAGATATCGTGATAATCAGGCATGGCGCGTTGCAGCACCTCCGCCAAATCTAGCTCGGCCACAAACGTTTTGTCCGGCAAATCCAGTTCACTCGCCGCCGTCGGGTGCAACCGACCCGCAACGCCGATCACTGTCTCACCCACCATCACCTCAGCGGTTTGGCCATCGTGCAGACCCGGCCTCACGGCAGGTCGAAACACGAGCGGCATTGCCGCCGCCGCAAGCAATGCCTCGATCTCGCCTTTAAGATCATAAAAATCCACGGCGTCAGATTGTGTAGACCATCCCTCTGGCGAGCGAGCGCCGCAGAGAATGAGGGCTAACGTCGGCGTTTGCGCTAGGCCGCTATCTTGAGGCAAAAAACGGAGTCCCGTCTCAAAAAGACGAATGCGCGTTGTCTGACGCTTAATATTGTGGGCCGCGGCGCCTGCTAAACCAGGCAACAAGGACGTCCGCATCACAGCAAGATCCGATGAAATTGGGTTTTTCAATGAAACAGGCACCCAATCAGGATTGAAAAGTGCTTGAGCACCAGGGCTCACAAAGCTAAACGTAATCGCCTCATTGAAGCCTCTCGATACCAGTCGATATCGGATTTCGGCAAGCGAGGCAGTCGCTTCACTGTTAGCGCCCGCTTGCGACGCTCCCTGAACCGGCTGCGTAGGGATATTGTCATAGCCAAAAATGCGGGCTATCTCCTCAATAAGATCTGCCTCAAGGCCCATATCAAACCGCCAGCTTGGTGCGGTACAGCACCATTCTTGAGCAGCCGCATCGTGCACAACCTCAAACCCGAGCCCTTTGAGTATCCGCGTGACTTCATCCGCTGGCACCTCAATGCCCAGCATTGCCTCAATGGCGGAGGCGCGCAACGTCACACCCGCACGCGGCGGTAAATGTTCGGTAGCGGAGATATCAGTAATCGGCCCCGGCTTTCCGCCAACCCACTCCAGTAATAATGTCGTTGCACGCTCTATCGCACGGTAAGGCAGTTCTGGGTCAACACCACGCTCATATCGATGAGACGCGTCGGTATGCAGACCGTAGTGGCGTGCGCGTCCAGCCATCAACTCCGGGGTAAAAAAGGCGGCTTCCAGAAATAAGTGGCGGGTCTGCTTATCTACACCGCTGCCCTGTCCACCCATAATACCGGCCATCGCAAGTGGCTTAACCTCATCGGCAATCATCAGCGTGCCTTCGATCATGTCTCTGGCCTGCCCATCCAGTAATGTCAGGGCCTCGTTCGGTTGGGCCTCGCGGACGACAATGCCACCCTCCAAAGCCTCAAGGTTGAAAGCATGTAACGGCTGCCCAATTTCCAACATCACATAATTAGTAATATCGACTACCGGATCAATCGAGCGGATACCTGATCGTCTGAGCCGCTCAACCATAAACAGTGGCGTTGGCCGATTAATATCCACATCTTTGATAACCCGGCCCAGATACCGAGGACACTTTTCAGGGCTCAGCACAGTGACGGAAAATGTCTCAGAGATCATCGGTTCAACCGGCACTGCTTCTTCGTCGCTAAACGGCAGGTCTACCACCACCGCCAAATCTCTCGCCACGCCAAGAACACTCAGACAATCGGCCCGATTTGGCGTCAATCCAATTTCAATCAGCCGATCATCAAGATTGAGGTACTCCGAGATGTCTGTGCCAACCGGGGCATCAGACGCCAGCGCTAACAGCCCGTCGTGATCATCGGAGAGCGTGAGCTCGGCCGCGGAGCACAGCATTCCTTGAGATTCGACGCCGCGGAGCTTGGCTTTCTTAATCTTCACACCACCCGGTAGTTTGGCGCCCGGCTGCGCCAAAGGTGCCTTGAGCCCCACCTCGGCATTGGGCGCACCGCAGACAATTTGTACGGTGTCACTACCTGTATTCACCGAGCAAACTCTGAGTTTATCGGCATCAGGGTGTTGCTGTGCTGCAACAATTTCCGCCACGACCACACCACTCAACCCTTCTGCAAGCGGCGTCACTGCATCGACTTCAAGACCCGCCATCGTTAAACGATGCGCTAGCTCATGGGTATCGAGATCAGGGTTCACCCATTCTCGGAGCCAACTTTCAGATATGATCATGTGGCTGCCTCATCGAAACTGAGAGAGAAAACGGAGATCATTTTCAAAATTCAATCGCAGATCTCCAATGCCGTAACGCAACATCGCCAGACGCTCAACGCCCATACCAAAGGCAAAACCGGGGAATCGCTCGCCATCAATACCACTCATTTCGAGTACTCTCGGGTGCACCATCCCACAGCCCATCACTTCGAGCCACCCAGTCCCACTGCAAATACGGCATCCCTTTCCCGCACACTTTACACACTGAATATCGACCTCCGCGGAAGGTTCCGTGAAGGGAAAGTAAGAGGGTCTAAAACGCACCGCGAGGTCATCCTGCTCAAAGAACGCGGCCAAAAATTGCTGAATAATCCCCTTCAGTTGACCAAAGCTGACATGTTGATCCACTAACAATCCTTCCACCTGATGAAACATCGGCGAATGGGTCAGGTCAGAATCACATCGATAAACTCTGCCCGGACAAATGACCCTAATGGGTGGCGCTAACCGCTCCATGGTGCGCACCTGAACGCCAGAGGTGTGGGTCCGCAACACATGATTATCGTCAACATAAAAAGTGTCATGCATCGCCCGCGCCGGGTGATGCGCTGGAATATTGAGCGCTTCAAAGTTGTGATAATCGTCCTCGATTTCAGGCCCCTCAACTACGTCGAAACCTAAGGTGGCAAAAAACGCCGTCATACGTTGTATGGTGCGCGTAATGGGGTGCAACGAGCCGGTTTGTTCACCGCGACCCGGCAAAGTCACATCAAGGCGTTCTTTAGCAAGCTGTTCGGTAAGCGCCACCGACTGCAGTAACTGCTTGCGCTCACTGATCAAGGTGTTGAGATGCTGTTTTAGAGCATTGATTTCAGCACCCGCTTGAGGCCTCTCGCTCGCCTCTAACTGCCCCAGCGACTTTAGCAAATCAGTGACGCGACCTTTCTTTCCCAATAGCTCGACCCGCAATTTCTCCAGCGTCGGAGTGTCCTCCGCTGAAGAAATCGCAGTGGTGGCTTCCGCCTTTAAGGTTTCAAGAGCTTGCATCGGCTTCCTTGTAAAGGTTGATTCTTCAGCGAATCCACACGAAAAAGGGAGACTATCGCCTCCCTCATCGTGACTCAATTAATGACAGAATACGCCAATCAAGCGGCCAGTGCGGTACGGGCGCGTTCTACCACCGCAGCAAATGCCTCTTTGTCATAAACAGCGAGATCTGCCAAAACCCTTCTATCCAGCGCGATATCTGCGCGCTTCAGGCCGTTTATCAGCCGGCTGTAAGTCAATCCATTCGCACGAGACTGCGCATTAATGCGAGTAATCCAAAGCGCTCTGAACTGACGCTTTCTCTGTCGTCGATCGCGGTAGGCATACTGCCCTGCTTTCGTCACCGCTTGTTTAGCAACCCGAAAAACTCTTGATCGGGCGCCGTAATAGCCTTTGGCTTGCTTCAATATTTTTTTATGACGACGATGCGCCGTCACACCACGTTTTACGCGAGGCATAGGTCAGTACTCCTGAAAGGTAAGCGTTATTTGGCGCGCAGCATGCGATCAATCAAAACCTCATCCGATTTATGGATCATCGAGGTTCCTCGCAACTGACGCTTACGCTTTGTGGTCATTTTGGTCAGGATGTGGCTTTTATGAGCACTTTTGCGCTTATAACCACCTGCCGTTTTTTTAAACCGCTTGGCGGCCCCGCTGTGAATTTTTGCTTTCGGCATGTTTACTACTCCGCATTGGCACGAGTCGACTCAATCGACCGTGGTTGGCTTAATCGGAGGTTAGGGCATTCACGGGCCACTAACTCCGGTTTTTAACTCCGCTTTTTAGGGGCGATCACCATGATCAACTGTCGCCCCTCCATCTTTGGAAACTGCTCGACAGTGCCCAACTCACTCAGATCGACCTCCACTCGCTTGAGTAGCTCCATGCCGATTTCCTGATGAGCCATTTCACGTCCACGATAACGCAGCGTGACTTTCGCTTTATCGCCGTTCTCTAGGAAGCGCACCAGGTTACGTAACTTGACTTGGTAATCTGCTTCTTCCGTCCCGGGACGAAACTTCATTTCCTTTATCTGGGTGCGCTTGGCTTTCTTACGCTGAGCTGCCTTTTGCTTTTTGGACTCAAAGACATGCTTTCCGTAGTCCATGACCTTGCAGACTGGCGGGTCGTTCTCCGCCATCATTACCAAGTCCATGCCCGCTGCTTCAGCAGCGGCCTGAGCCTCGGCATTAGACACAATACCTACCTGCGTGCCATCAAAATCAACCAGCCGCACTTTCTCAGCCGTGATCTGGTCATTGGTCAGTGCCTTTTTACTGCTGCTTTCGCTCTTAATATTGCCTCTCTCCCATCAAGGTTTTACCGCTGGAGGCTATAAACGACATCGCATCAGACAATCGGGCGCTTCCTCCAGTTAAACAGGGACGGGAGTTTACTGCCCGAAACGACTATTCACAAGCAAAAATGAGGGGTGTAATTGAGCCTTCCCAACATAGGTCACAGCCACTAATTCAAGAAGTCTCACCGCATCGTAGTGCGCTACGAACCCCCTGATAGCCAGCGCATCAATGTTTTGAGCGTTGATCAACAACCCGCATATCAGAGACGGCCCCAGTGCTTTGAGTGCTACCTGCACCCGACACTCGCATCCATTGGCGTGGCGTGCAATCGAAGCGCCGCTGGAAAAAACGACTGAAATTACCCGAAGTCGCATACCCTAGTTGCTCAGCAATCATTTGCATAGGGAAAATAGCGCTATCGAGAAGCGGCAGACATACTTCTGCTCGAACATCATCGACCAGATCAGAAAAACGACAGGAAAGCTCCCTTTTAAATCGGCGCTGCAAGGTGCGCTTATCGCAGGTCATGCGGTCGGCTAGGTGCTCTAGATCACAATCACCGGTTGCTAAGTGGGTTTTGATCCAACTGCAGGTCTCATTTCGAAATAAGTCCGCTTTAAATTGCTCTCGATACCGCTTTAATTCAGCTTCAGCCTCAGGCGCCTTGCACGCGTCTGGTCTTCTCAGTGGATTCGCGCGCATCAGGCATGAACGAGAAATCAACACCTCTGTCTCGGTTGCGTCGCGCTCGATCGGTATACCCATAAATTGGCTCGGCCAGTCAGGCCCTGCCTGTGATGGCTTAAAGCGAAGAACCGTTGGCTTAAAAATGTCACCAAGCAACGCGGAGAAACCAGCACAAAACTGCAGCATTCCAAATGCTGCCATCCGTTCAGACTGCGCTACAGAGACCCCGGCTGGTCGGTCAACCCAGATGGCAAATGACACGTGGTCACCGCGGACCCTCGGCGTCCAATAAATTGGTTGTGCATGCAAACAATTAAAGGTCAGCAGCACTTTTAAAGCGTCAGACACGGTTTCCGACCCCTCAATCATTGAGGTCATAAAGCCGCCGCAATGCCTGCCCTGAATCTCAGCGAGCCGCAGCATCGTGACATCTGAATCGACACAGATCGAATCGACCAGACCAACCACTTCCTTCAAATCAAGCATCGGCGTCAAATGATGCTTATGCACAGCGGCTTCGACCATACTCTGACAACGGCGGGTGACGTCGGGACTAGGCGAAAGACTGCCTAAGCCCCAAATAGCAGAGGTGCTGACTCCGTATCCCATATCGCTTACTGTTGCCTCCCGTGCGGTGACGGCATTAATTCGGTCAATAACTCGCGACTGGGCACCTTAACACCATGAAATGCACTTGTCCGCACGTTTAGCTGGCGTCTATTCCAAGCGAATCCAGTGAACGATGGTCGGGGGTGCCCAGCACTGGAGCACTCATGCATACTGCAATGAACTGCGTGTCACGAGGGTTTCATTATGTTTTTAGGCCTAAGTTCTGGCAAAACCACTCTTATTAACCATCTCAATGTCGCGGGCAGACAGCACGGATATGCATTGCTGCAGCACGCTATCAGGCCAATTAGCGTGTTCTTTTTGTTCGCCGTTATAAGTGTAACGGGGTCACTGGCAGCAGAAACCGCGGCAATGATGAGCATTGAATACGGCACAGTGGCCACTTACCACCGCGTCGACTGGGATCACCCCCAGTTACCTATCGACATTGTGCGCGGCATGCCACCGGCCGTTATTGAAGACTCCCAAGAAGACACAGCCTCTGCCGGCTCAACGGACTCGAACCAGGCACAAATGGTAAATGGCGATAATAGCCATGACACAGATGAGCACGATGCACCCGAAACACTCCCCGCTATCCTCTACGAGATCGACCTTGGCGAACAGGGCATGCTCTCGATCATCAGCTCACAGCGTAGTGTTGAACCCGGCCACTGCGCAGCGATCGAGCGAGGAGACGGCTATTTAAATCTCCGCAGAGTCCATGTTGAATTTTGCAATCCAGCTAATCAACCCCTCACGCCCCCACTCACGAGATACCATCGGGACATCGCAGCACTGTGTCAAACGACAAAAAATCAGCCGACTAAGGCAGACAAAGTGGACGAGACTGAGACTGCTCGGCGAATCGCTCAAGTGAGCATGCTGTGCGACGGGTGATGCTTGCCAATACCCGTCACCAGTTATCAGATAATAATCAGGTAGCGTGATCGCGACCCTTGCGTCCTTCTGATATCGCCAACGTCTCAATGAACCCCTCGATTGAGAGTGTGCCCAAGTCCTGACCATGACGAGCACGCACCGACACGCTACCGGACTCCATTTCTTTATCGCCGACCACCACGACGTAGGGCACCTTACCCATTTCTAGCTCGCGGATCTTAAAGCCGATTTTTTCATTACGAAGATCAGTCTCGACGCGAAAGCCCGCCTCTTGAAGCTGCGCCGCGACGTGGCGAGCGTAGTCTGATTGCTTGTCGGTGATATTCACTACCACAGCCTGCCGGGGTGCCAGCCAAACCGGGAACGCACCCTCATAGTGCTCAATCAATATGCCAATAAAGCGCTCAAAGGAGCCCAGTACTGCGCGATGCAGCATTACTGGTACTTTGCGGCTACCGTCCTCAGCAACATATTGCGCATCCAAACGACCCGGCATCGAAAAGTCCACCTGAATCGTGCCCAGTTGCCAGACCCGACCAATACAATCCTTCAGAGAGAACTCAATTTTGGGGCCATAAAAGGCGCCCTCTCCGGGCAACTCTTCCCATGGCAAACCCTGCGCGTTCAGCGCTTCGGCTAACGCCGCCTCAGCGCGATCCCAATCCTCATCGGTGCCCACTCGCTGAGATGGTCTCGTCGACAGGCGATAGATCACTTCGCTGAAACCAAAGTCCGCATAGACCTCGTGCAACATGTCTATAAACTGCGACACTTCGGGCTGTATCTGTTCGTCCGTGCAAAAAATGTGGGCATCGTCCTGCGTAAAACCGCGCACACGCATAATGCCGTGCAGTGAGCCAGATGGTTCATTGCGATGACAACTGCCAAACTCGGCAAGGCGCAGCGGCAGATCACGGTATGACTTGAGTCCCTGATTGAACACCTGCACGTGGCAGGGGCAGTTCATCGGTTTTACCGCAAACTGGCGCTCTTCAGTCTCTAATGTAAACATCCCCTCAGCAAACTTGTCCGCATGACCGGAACGTTGCCAAAGGCTAATATCCACAACCTGTGGCGTCTTGATTTCCTGGTAATCGAAGGCGTGCTGCTTGTCACGCATGTAGCGTTCGATGGTCTGATAAATAGTCCAACCAGCAGGATGCCAAAACACCATGCCCGGCGCTTCTTCCTGAGTGTGAAACAGGCTGAGTTTTTTGGCGATCTTACGGTGATCCCGCTTCTCGGCTTCGGCGATGCGATTGAGATAGGCTTTTAACTGCTTCTTATTGGGCCATGCGGTGCCGTAAATGCGCTGTAACTGCTGATTACTCGCATCACCACGCCAATAAGCCCCCGCCACCTTGGTCAATTTAAAGGCCTGCAATTTGCCCGTACTGGGTACATGGGGACCGCGACACAAATCCATCCACTCACCCTGCCGATAGATCGAAATCTCCTCGTCTTCGGGCAAGTCCTCGATGATTTGGACTTTGTAGTGCTCCCCCATGTTGCGAAAGATTTCGATCGCTTTATCGCGCGGGGCCACTATCCGCTCAACGCTCAAATCGTCGGCGGCGAGCTCGACCATGCGCGCCTCAATTTTATCGAGATCCTCGAGCGTAAAATTATGACCCGATGCAAAATCGTAGTAGAAACCATCCTCGACTGTTGGACCAATCGTGACCTGAGTGCCGGGAAATAATTGCTGCACGGCTTGCGCCAGCAAATGGGCGGTTGAGTGCCGAATAATCTCGATCGCTGCTTCGTCTCGGTCAGTCACAATACTGAGGGAGACATCACCCTTTATGACAAAAGAGGTGTCGACCTCGCGACCATCGACGACCCCAGCGAGCGCGGCCTTCGCAAGGCCGGCGCCAATGTCTGCGGCAACATCATGTACGCTAATCGCCGCATCAAAATGTCGTTGGGAACCATCAGGAAGAGTAATAACAGGCATGAGCACTCCTTATCCAGTGGCGGCCGTTACCAGAGGCCGCGTGCGAAGACGTGAAGTGTGTCAGAGCAAGGCTAAAATGCAATGTGCAAAGTTACAAGACGAGTCGGATGGAACGCTTACAATCAGACGGCTTAGCGATCGCCGTTAATGGCTACCTGACAAATGCGGCCTGTTTCAATTCAGTGACCGCATCCCGCAGCGACGCTGCCTCTTCGAACTCCAAGTTTTTAGCGTGGTCGAGCATTTTTTGCTCAAGATCCGCAATCTTTCGGCCCAACGCCGCCGGACTCAGGTTCACATCAGCCGCCAACGCCGCGAGATCACCCGCTGCGGCACGACCTTTGCCCCCTTTTGCTTTGGTGGGCATTCGTCGCGCCCCCTCGAGGATATCCTGTACTGATTTGTGGATTCCCGTGGGCGTAATATTATGCTCTTTGTTATAAGCCACTTGTTTTTCGCGCCGCCGACCCGTTTCGGCAATGGCGCGCGTCATAGAACCCGTCTCTCGATCAGCATAGAGAATTGCACGGCCGTTAATGTGTCGAGCAGCACGACCCATGGTTTGAATCAGAGACCGATCACTGCGCAAAAAACCTTCTTTATCCGCATCTAGAATGGCAACCAACGAGACCTCGGGCATATCGAGGCCCTCTCTTAACAAATTAATGCCGACCAGTACATCGAAATGCCCCAGACGTAAATCACGGATAATCTCCACTCTTTCAACCGTATCGATATCGGAATGGAGATAGCGCACTCGAACCTTGTGATCAGCGAGATACTCCGTGAGGTCCTCCGCCATGCGCTTCGTTAAAGTGGTCACCAGGACCCGATCTCCGTCGGCGACGGTGATGTGAATCTCTGACAGCAAATCGTCAACCTGCGTTCTCGCAGGTCTGATCTCAACGACAGGATCCAGCAGCCCCGTGGGTCTTACAACTTGTTCGACAGTTTGACCTGAGTGCTCTGCCTCATACGCCCCCGGGGTCGCCGAGACATAAACCGCTTGTGGGCATAGAGCTTCCCATTCTTCAAATTTAAGTGGCCGATTATCCAGTGCTGAGGGCAGCCGAAAACCATATTCCACTAATGTCTCTTTGCGACTACGATCCCCTCGATACATCCCACCAATCTGTGGAATGGTCACGTGAGACTCATCGATTAAAACCAGTGCGTTGGAAGGGATATATTCAAATAGCGTAGGCGGTGCCTCTCCGGGCGCACGACCCGATAAATAGCGAGAATAATTTTCAATCCCCTGGCAATAACCCAGTTCTCGAATCATCTCAATGTCATAGCGCGTGCGCTGCTGGATACGCTGCGCCTCGAGCAACTTTTCTTGCTCTTTGAGTTGTTTCACTCGCGCTGCAAGCTCCTCTTCAATGAGGTCGATCGCACCCAGCATCGTGTCGCGAGAGGCAACATAGTGGCTCTTGGGAAAAATGGTGACGCGCGGCAAGCGCTCCTCAATCGCACCGGTCAGCGGATCGAAGGAGCAAAGATTTTCGATCTCCTCGTCGAATAGCTCAATCCGAATGGCCAGCTCACCCGATTCAGCAGGAAAAATATCGATTACGTCGCCTCTAACGCGATAAGTGCCTCTTTTAAAATCGATATCATTACGTGTGTACTGCAGTTCAGCGAGCTGCCTCAGCACACCGCGCTGATCAATAATTTCTCCTCGTGAGAGGTGCATTACCATTTTGAAGTACGACTGGGGGTCTCCGAGGCCATAAATAGACGATACGGTGGAAACGACTAAACAGTCCTCACGTTCTAGCAACGCCTTGGTCGCGGACAATCGCATTTGCTCGATGTGGTCATTAACCTGCGCATCCTTCTCAATAAAGGTATCCGAAGAAGGGACATAGGCTTCAGGCTGGTAATAGTCGTAGTAAGAGACAAAATACTCTACGGCGTTGTGAGGGAAAAACTCTTTAAATTCACCATAGAGCTGGGCTGCCAATGTTTTGTTGTGCGCCATAACAATAGTGGGACGTTGCAGGGCTTGCACCATGTTCGCCATGGTGAACGTTTTTCCCGAACCGGTCACACCCAGTAACGTTTGCGCCGCCAGCCCCGAGTGAGCGCCAGCGATCAGCTGCTCAATCGCTGCCGGCTGGTCTCCCGCTGGCGCATAGCGTGCTTGCAGTTCAAAGGGTCGCGTCACGGCCGGTAAATCGCTCAAAAGGTTAGGATAACGGATCTAGCAACGAATAGGTTTGATTAGATCAGAGGTTGACGGCCCGAAAACGGCCTGTGTACACTTCGCACCTCTTTGAGAGACCCTTCCGTCTTAGCTCAGTTGGTAGAGCAGCTGACTGTTAATCAGCGGGTCGCTGGTTCGAGCCCAGCAGACGGAGCCATATTCAAGGTAGTACGCCCATGTATATCAGTCACTGCGGTGGCTGACATGCATGGCACTCTCCAACCCACCCCAAATTAGCAGTCAAAGATCTTCACTGTATCGAAGTTCTTTCGTGAGGCGCTTGCCGTATCTACGCTGTTGACGTCTGGCCTTCGCGGGCGTTGCTCGCCATCCCTGACGCTTGTCGATGACTAGCTCATCAAGATCATTAGCCAAGGTAGCGCGGGTTCCGTCTGTTTCATAAGTTCGTCGTGACATTTTTAAACTATAGCCAACTGACGAATAATCAGATCGCTAGCTACATGTTCTGCTAACTGATGTTCTGCTAACTGAATTGATTCGGAGAGATTGACCCTACCCCGGGGAGGGGGTCGGGCCTGTTCATTCGCGAGAGGTACTACTCCCCCTTACAAGAAGGAGAAATTGGAACTCTCTCATCCCGCCCTAATTGGCTTTCAGTCCCACCATACCCATATGGCACTGGCCACCGCGATGATTGCTGGTTCGGCACACATTTCTTTGTTCCGAGGTGGCTCCTTCGCTGTATTCTTCATTTTGGCGTTATCAGTCTCCTTGCTGATTCATAAAGCCCCGGTTGATATTGACGCAACCGAGTAGATGATTACAGCAAGCGCAACAATGATTAGCCCGCGCATCCAAAAGTTATTTATCCCGTGCATTTAGCCCTCCTTGGCTATTAGTTCTTCCACACTCAGATGGCGCAGCACACCGCTATTAGGCAGGCGAGGATGGCGGGGGCAACGGTCATTTCACTATTCTGAGATAGTCGCTCCACAAATCACTCTTGACTGACCGCACATGAATTCGCGGCACATTCGACTTTTAGAGCTTCTCCTTCAGAACAAGCCAGCATCCAAGTCTCGGACTCCTCGCTGACAGACAACAAGCTTATACCCTCAACACATCGCTTCTCAGCCGCTATATCGACAACCTTTTCGCGATATTGAGCATCAGCTTCATCGACTTCCTCGATGGCTTTCGCTTTGTCGTCATCCTCAGCATCGCGGATAATCTCTTCAGGTGACTTTGAATCAATACCACATTTCTTTGTCACGGCATTATCACGCAGTGCTTCATACTCGCCCTTGAGTTGCGCATACTCGGCCGCCTCCGGGCCATCGCCGCCCTCGAGGAAAAACAAGGCAGGCCAGAACAGAACCAGTCCAAGGCCCATCTGCCAGTTGTCAGCCTTTCGTTCGTCTTTCAACCGCTGATATAACTTCGTTGTTCTCTGGCCAACGTAATCCATCTCCATGGCTAGTTGGTCACAGTCGTAGTCCTTGTACTTCAGAGGCGAAACATAGGCGGCATCAATATCATTGGGATTCGATGCGCAAGCGACCAGCATCGACACCCCAAAGCCAATAATTATCTTCTTCATAAGCCTTTATCCAATTGATAAGGCCATCAAAGCAAGTATTCTACCTTGAGCCACCATCATCGGAAAGAAGCGGCTGAATTGATTGGCCGAGTGCGCCAAGCGTTTGGCTAAAGGTGACAGGCTGAAGAAGCTCTATTAGCGCACCGAGGAACAGACGGAGCACTATTTTCAAAACCACACTGTGATGCGGCTTTGTTAACCCCCTTGGCTATTTAGCCCTCTTTATTGGTCGGCGTCCGTACCCGTGTCCTGACCTTGATCCGCCTCTAGCGAATCGCTCTCTTCAGACGTTTCAGTGGGCGCTTCGGTCGATCCCTCGGCTGGTGTCTCAGCCTCATCCGCAGGTAGGCATGCCGTTGCAGGCTCGACTCGAATATCTCCCGTCGCCTCCCAACTGGGAACATGGTCGATGATTTCGGTATATCGGAGGGTCGCGTCACTCATTAGTGTTACTTGTAGGGCGCGCCGTCTAATCTCTGGCGCACCCCCGGCAGCAGAGATACCAGGGGTATCCTTGGGTCGAAACAAAAATACGTGGATCGGCTCACCCAGCGGCAATTGTTTACTCGCCCCTTTGTCAGATGCTCTCACGCCCCCTAGAAACTGTTTTGCGCCGGGAATATCGTTGTAGCTCGGGCATCCGGCACTCGCATCAAAAAACTTAAACTTAG
>ERZ887849.270-NODE-270-length-57189-cov-18.554048_pt1 | contig 57189 bp, 46 predicted proteins | sample MGYA00521267_ERZ887849 | MGnify/ENA primary metagenome ERZ887849 (study PRJEB32303, sample SAMEA104408601) | aquatic metagenome | biome: Brackish water; feature: Pelagic; material: water | place: Baltic Sea | collected 2014-06-06T16:11:00 | depth 2,863 m ... | reverse complement strand
CAAAGCGGAGTGTCTTCTATTTCTGTTATAAAACCCTTCAATGTATTCAAAAATACCAATTAAAACAACGTCCGAAAGTCAACTTTTCAAGAAGAATTTTTATATTGATTCCATGTGTTACGATACTGCCCAGCTTGCTTACCGAATTTATAGAGATGCCGTTCGCTTAAAAGCTTCTCCTGAAGAGATCGATGCGTTAAAAAAGAAGTGGGAGGAGTTGAAAGAAGATCAACCTGATTTTCATCATGCGAATGGATTCGATCATCCAGAGTTGATAATTTTTCAAAAAAAAGAGGAAGGTTGGGACTTGACTTCTTCGCAATGGGGGTTGATTCCAGATTGGGTACACGATGAACAAAAGGCACGGTCTCTTTGGAACAGCACCTTGATTGCACGCGGCGAATCGATGTTTGAAAAGCCTTCCTTCGAAAAACCTGCGAAATCCAATAGATGTGTTTTACCCGTAGACGGATTTTACGAGCATTTTCACAAAAACAACAAAACATTTCCGCACTACATTCAGAGAAAAGACGGTAAACGATTGTTGATTGGCGCACTTTCAAACGATTGGAAACATCCTGTTACGGGCGAATTGATTTCAACCTTCTCTATCGTTACAACCAAAGCCAATGATTTCATGGCGTCCATCCACAACAACCCTAAAATCCCAGAAGCGAGAATGCCGCTATTTATAGACGAGCATAACGCGAACGACTGGATTTCGGGAAGTCAATCTACCGTTGAGGCGCTGATCCAACCCGACGCGACTCAGCGTCTTACTTCCAAAACGGTGAAACCCCTTCGCGGGAAATTATACATCGGCAATCGACCTGAGATAATGGAAGAACACAACTACTCCGAGTTGAACGATGAAGAAGAGCAGTTAAGTTTGTTTTAAACGTTATATGATCAACGGTTTTTTATGCTCAATAATCTTCTTTAATTTCAACCAAATTGATCGTATGAAACTCCTACTGATACTCGTAACCTTGTGCAGCTCGTTCTCTGCTGTAAGTCAAAATGATCTCGCTGCTTCTTCAGATTCCATCCTTGTCCGAAATACCATTGACAAGCTTTTTGAAGGCATGAAAACAGGCGATAGCACTCTCGTTGGAAGCGTCTTTTCTGCAGATACGCGTATGATTTCCACATACTTTTCTCGAGAAGGAGAATTGAAATCGCAAGAAGGAAGTTTACAGGAGTTTAAAATGGCAATTGGAGCGCAACACAAGGAAGTTTGGGACGAACGTATTTCGAATGTCGTTATTCAAATTGATGCCTTGTTAGCTCAAGTTTGGATGGATTACAGCTTTTATCTGGACGATAAACTACTTCATTGTGGTGTGAATGCCATGCAACTGATCAAATCCAATGATGGCTGGAGAATCGTGCATTTAATTGACTCACGCAGGCACGAACGCTGTGAATAATTATGTCTTCGTTGTTTTTCTACCCAGACGATTCACAGTAATTCTCGATAAAACGAAGAATAATAGAATTCCCAAAATGTTGAAAAACGCATACGGTAAGTACTCCCATGTTTTAACACCAAGCGTTGCTGACATAAAAATTGCGGTCACATGCCAAGGAATCAACGATTCGAAAAGGGTCATTGAGTTTTCCATAGAACGAGATAAAATCGAAGCGGGCAAACCTCTCTCCTTAAATCCTCCCCGAAACATTTGGCCAATAGTTAGAATAGAAAACATGGCATTCCCTGAAACAGCATTCAACAATCCACCGGAGAAAAATGCAGCAACTACCAATCCGTAGGAACTGCGAATCCAACTAAAAATCTCTTTCATTAGACGTCGAATTCCACCCATCTGCTCCATAATAGACCCGAAAGAAATTGCAAGAACACAATATAATACCGCCCCACTCATCATTCCTTCCATGCCGCCACGATTCAAAAGTGTGACCAATGTTCCTGGGACTTCCTCTATTTTATCCGTAATCATCGTAACATCAAATCCTGAAACCATAGCCTGTGCGCCGTCCTGAAGATGAAAACCATTTAGAAAAACACCAATTAAAAGTGCGACCAAACTAGATGTTAGCATTAAAACTACTGGTGGAAATCCCCTGTAACCTCCAATAAAGACAATCGCTGGGGGCAAAAGCATGACTAGATTAAAATTGTACAATGAATCCAGTTTTGTCGTGATTGGTGTAATAGTATCAACTTCCGATGTGACACCGCCATTCATCAAACCAAAAACTAAAAATACAATTGCGGCAAGTCCTCCGGCAATGGCAACATTTGGCAGCATTCCTTTGATGTGTTCGTACACAGAAATTTCAGTCGCCATGGCACAAATATTCGTCGTATCAGAAACCGGTGAAACTTTATCACCGAAAACGGCACCTGAAACAACGGCACCTGCTACCAGAGGCAATGGCACCTCCATACTTATAGCGATGCCGATAAAAGCGACTCCCGCCGTACCAGCCGACCCCCAACTTGTTCCAGTAAATGTTGATAGCAACGCCGTCACCAAAAATGCAGTTAATGGTAAAAAGTCGGGGTGAATTAATTGTAAGCCATGATAAATTAAATAAGGAACTGTACCGCTGAACATCCAAGTACCGATAATCGCTCCGATGGCAATAAGAATCAAAATGGCTGGCATTGCTTTTCTCAGTGTTTGCCCAATTCCATCAATCATTTCTGGGACTTTCAGCCCATATCGATACGCGGAAATCCCTGCAACCAAAACAGAAAGTAATAACGTGAACTGCAACGGCAAATCGAAGTAGGAACTGCCAAGAATCACCAAAATCATCATTGCAATAAAGGGAATGACTGCAGATAGTAGCGAGACTTCCTTTAAATTCTGTTGAGAGTTACTTTCCATGATTGTCGCAAGATAATTAAACAATGCTAACTTTGTTTAAAGTATTATTATGTCATCTCCTTTCCACATTATAGAACCTAAAAATACGCGAGTACCGTTCATTCTTAGCGTTCCTCACTGCGGAACAGAATTCCCGCAAGAATTACAAAATAAGTACATCTCCGAAAAAATGACAGCTCCAGACGATACTGATTGGTTCGTGCACGATTTGTACAATTTCGCTTCTGATTTGGGCATCACCATTATTTATGCGAAATACAGCCGATGGGTGATTGACTTAAATCGCGACCCTGAAAGTGCTCCTCTTTACAACGATGGGCGCATCATTACAGGACTAACGCCTACCACAGACTTTTTCGGAGATCCCGTCTACATTTCAAAAGATGCTGAGCCAAATGAGGAGGAAGTAGATCGTCGTTTGGATGCCTATTACTGGCCCTATTATCAAAAAATTCAGGAATTGCTCCAAGCCAGAAAGGATGAATTCGGCAAGGTATTGTTGTGGGACGCACATTCTATTCGTCATCATGTTCCTACCATTCGAAAGGAAGTTTTTCCAGATATGATCCTTGGAAATAATGACGAAACCACAGCTGACAAAAAAATAATTGAAACAGCTCTTGGCTCTTTAAAATCGGGTCAATACGGCGTCAATCACAACACACCATTTAAAGGAGGTCATATCACTCGCTACTTCGGGAATCCTGAAAAAAACGTTCACGCGTTGCAACTTGAGATGAACAAAATTCTCTACATGAACGACGATGAGACCCAATATCATGAAGACCGCGCGAATCAAATGCGCACCATACTGAAACCAACTTTTGAACGCCTTATAGAAACATTGAATTCCCTGTAATGAAACATTATTTTTTCGATAAGATTCTGCAAAACGACGGTTGGAAAAAGGACGTTTCCATAGTCACATGGCCAGACGGCATCATCCATTCGATCACCGAGAATGCGAAAAGAACCATTTCCTATCACGTCCCTGGAATAGCCATACCTGGATTTCAAAATGCGCATTCACATGCTTTTCAGTATGCCATGGCAGGACTCGCAGAAGTGCATCCGACAGGAACAACTTCAGATGACTTTTGGTCGTGGCGAGATGCCATGTATCGTCTTGCACTTTCCGTTTCTCCAGAACAAATGGAGGATATTGCCACGATGCTTTACACCGAAATGGTTCGCATGGGATATACGAATGTTGCCGAGTTCCATTATGTGCATCACCAAACCGATGGGACACCTTTCGATAATTTAGCTGAAATGGGATCGCGATTGATTTCTGCGGCGAAAACGGCAGGGATTGGGATTACCCTAGTCCCCATTTTTTATCAAAAAGGAGGATTCGGTAAAAATCCAACAGAAGGGCAGCGTAGGTTTATTTCGAAAGATATCGATACCTATTTGAGACTTCTTGAAGCAAGTGAAGCAGCAACAAAGCACTACGAACGTGCGAATGTGGGTATTGGAATTCACTCCATGCGAGGAGTAGAACCAAAAGATATTGCAGAAATCGCTCGCATTGCAGATCAAAATATTCCGTTTCACATTCATATCGCTGAGCAACTCAAAGAAATTGAAGATTCCATTGCGTATTTGAACAAGCGACCTGTAGAATGGCTTTTGAATAATGTTGATTTAAACGATCGTTTTCATTTGGTACATGCCACACATTTGACTGAAAATGAAATGACAGGAATCGCAAAGTCTGGTGCTAATGTCGTGCTTTGTCCAACCACAGAAGGAAATTTAGGAGATGGGATTTTCCCCTTAAAATCATTTCAAAATGCTGGTGGACGCTGGAGCATAGGGACAGACAGTCATATCGGGATTCATCCACTGGAAGAATTGCGCTTATTGGATTATGGACAGCGTCTAATTTCTCATCAACGAAATACTATGACTTCTGCCACTAATGGCAATTCTGGTGAATTTGCTATCGAAATGGCTACAGTTTCTGGGCGAAAAGCTATGGACAATTTCAACTCAGATTATTTCAAAGTGGGTGAACCGTTAAATGCTTGCATTTTAAATCAAAACAGTCCATTGTTGGCAACCTGTAAAGATGACAACCTTGCCTCAGCGATTGTCTATACTTGCGACGCCAGTCACCACTCTGGAACTATAAGTTCGGGTGATTTCATTGTTCAGCGTAATGAACATCGTAATATCGAAGCCGTTCGCTCCAATTTTATACGTACTATTAACGAATTAAAGAACAGATAATGAGGTACGCTTTCATCCTATTCATCGCTCTATTCATTTCCTCTTGCGAAGAGTCTAACGACAAAAAAATACCTGCTGAAAAGAAGAGCTCGGTAAAAAGTGAACGAATTGAAGAAAATACCGTTACCGTCGAAGAAAACTTCACATGGAATTACTATGCGGGCACTGTCGGTTTGTACGAAGAAGAAGTGATTCTAGAGTTGTCATTTTCAGGAGATAGCATCTTTGGAGGTTATTGGTACCTGAAGCATGGAAAAAAACTCACTCTAACCGGAAAAGCTTCACCGAAATCAAACCAAATCAACCTCACTGAATCTTACAAGGGGAAAACCACAGGGAAATTCGTCCTAATAAATCAGGAAGATTCGCTCGTAGGAAGTTGGGTTGCCCCAAATAATTCTGCAACTGCTCAAAATGTGCATTTGAAACGCGTATTGAAAGATCAAGAATCACCTTTCAAACCAAAATTTGAGAAATTCGTTTGGGAGCATGAAATTTCAATTTACAACTACAATGGCGAAGACGAACAATCAATAGTGAGGGAGATGGCAGAAGACGATATGAACCTGGTGAAAATTGGTGATTTCGTTCTTTTCAATTACACGGTCATTGGCAGCAACGCGCATGTCGGATATATAAGTGGATTAGCACCATTGAAAGGAAAAAAAGCTATTTATAAAGGTGAGAAACCTTGTGAATTGAGCATCGAATTCGTCAATGAAAAAACCATTAAAACGGATGAAGACGATTGCAGTTACTACCGTGGAATGCGCGCTTATTTCCAAGGAGAATTGAAAAAGGTCAAGTAAACTTTCGTTCCCATCGCGCTTTTTCTCTTCGAAGTAGCGATCCAAATTTAGGAGGAATCTCTATTTCTACTTTTAATGGACCTCCAGTCGCAGGATGTTGAAGCTCCAGACTTGTGGCAGCTAAGAATAATCCTTTGTGCGAAAAGGTTCCATTTTCCGATGCGTAGATCTTATCACCAACGATCGGTGAACCAACTTCAGCACAGTGAATTCTTAGTTGATGCGTTCTTCCTGTATGCGGAAGAAGTTGAACTAGAGACAAGGTATCATTTCTTAAAGAAGGTACAATTTCCAAAGGAATAATCTCAGATTTTGATTCTTTTCCGCTAACAGCCGTTTCAACAATCTGCTTGGAAACATCACCATGAACTACCGCATGGTAACACTTCCGAATCTCTTTATTGGCCAACATCTCCCCTAGTTTCCTGCGTATCGATGACGTTTTTGCGAAGATGACAAGTCCAGAAGTTTGTGCATCCAGTCGATGTACAGGAAGCGCCCAAGGAAGTCCATCCTCTTGCGAACTCAGTTTCAATCGATCTACCATGCAGTTTTCCAGTGTTTTAAATAGATTCCCATTTACTACGATTCCCGAAGGTTTGTTCACTACCGCTAAAAACTCATCCTCATAGATTACGGGGACTTCCAGATCGTATGGCTTTGGCTTGGTCGCTTCCAATACCAATTGAATCCGATCACCACTTTTTACCCAAACTCCAGTTTCTGCGTATTCTCCATTGATGGCAAGTCGTTTCCGTTTAATCCCTTTTTTAACGGCATTCTTTGTTTCAAACCCAGTAAACTTCCCAATAGCAAAATCGACGAAACGCACAGGTATTTCCAGATCTTTTACCAAATATGTTTCGAGAATTTCCACAGTTCGAAGATACATTAAATCCAGACCAGAAAAAGAACATGAGATTTCATTGGCAGGTTTATTTTCTCTATTTTTAAGACAATCAACGCTATAACTACATGAAAAAAGAACTGCTTTGCGCTGCATTTACTTTCGCACTTGTCCCCCTATTCTCACAGCAAAATACCGTTTCGACTGGAGGAGATGCCTCAGGATCAAACGGATCTGTTAGCTATTCAATAGGACAAATCGACTATTCGAGCACCTCTGGAACCGATGGCAATACCAACGAAGGCGTGCAACAACCCTTTGAATTTTTCGATCCAGACGCTGGAATCCCATTCGAATCGGTGAATGTTCTCTTGTACCCTAACCCAACCAATGATGCGGTAATACTGCAGATAAGCACGTTTACTCAAGGAACTCAATTCGCTTTATCTGATGCGAAAGGGAAAATTGTTCTTAAGGGTGTCATTGCATCTGAAGAAACGCATTTGGACATGCAAAACCTCAGCACTGGGGTTTATCAACTTCAAATTCAGAACGCACATGAAATCGTATCTACTATTAAAATCGTAAAAAACTAACATGAAAAAACTACTGTCACTTTTGACCTTCTTAACCGTTGCTGTATCTGCTACGGCGCAAGCCCCAGAATTAATGACCTATCAATCCGTGGTTCGAAATTCGAGCAACGCATTGGTAACAAATACCGCAGTCGGCGTACAAATCAGCATTTTACAAGGTTCGCCTACTGGAGTTGCTTCGTTTATTGAGCGGCATTCTCCGACATCGAATGACAATGGATTGGTTACCTTTCAAATTGGAGCTGGAACCACTGTTGCTGGAAGTATGTCTGCCATTGATTGGGCGAATGGTCCTTATTATTTAAAAACAGAAACGGATCCTACTGGTGGAACGACCTATACTATTTCGGGCACATCGCAATTACTCAGTGTTACTTATGCGTTACATGCTGGGAATGGTTTCAGTGGTGATTACAATGACCTGTCGAATGCACCAAGTAATGTGAGTTCTTTCAACAATGATGCTGGATATATTACCAATCCAAACGACGCAGACAGCGATCCAGTCAATGAAATTCAAACGCTTTCTGTTTCGGGTTCAAACCTAACGATTTCAGGTACAGGAGGAAATACAGTGGTCCTTCCCGCTGGAGGTGGCAACACTTTGGATCAGGCTTATGATCAAGGAGGAGCTGGTTCGGGAAGAACCATTAATGCTGACGCTGGTGAAGTTGAAATCATCACGAACGGCGCAAGTGCAATTGGACTTCGGGCGACAACTCAAAATACAGGTGTTGGAATTATAGCAACTTCAACAAATGCTTCAAATGCTTTTGCTTCTGTTCAGGCAACAACGAATTCTTCGAATAATCTAGCTTCGGCAATGATAGGTTCTTCATCAGGTGCCGCAAATGGTGTCTCGGGACAAGTTGAAGCAACAGGGTCTGGCGCGGCAGGCGTTTACGGAAATAATCTTCGTACAAATGGTGGTTTCGGAACCTACGGGATTGGAGTCAACGGTGTTGTTGGAGAAACCAATTACCGAGATGGTTTTGGCGTTTATGGACGTAATTACGATGCCTTAGGACCACTAACTTCAAATGCCGTTGGTACATATGGACTCGGATATGTTGGCGTATGGGGAGATCAAACCGATCCAAATGGATTTTCTATCTATTCCAATGGTGATTTTGGTGCTGCTGGAACGAAAGCATTCTATATTGATCACCCGACAAATCCAGAGAGTCAATACCTTCGTCATTTCAGTATCGAATCGAACGAAGTTTTGAATGTTTATCGTGGAAATGCCGCATTCGACACGAACGGAGAAGCGACCGTTTCGATGCCAGATTACTTTGACGCTGTGAACAACACCAACTGCACGTATCAACTGACACCAATTGGAGGATTTGCTCCTCTTTACATCAAAGAAAAGATGGAAAATGGGCAGTTTGTGATCGCTGGAGGCGCACAAGGAATGGAGGTTTCTTGGGTAGTTCACACAGAAAGAAACGATCCTTATCTGCAACAGCACCCAGAAAAACGCACGGTTGAAGTGGAAAAAGAATCTTGGAATCAAGGTAAATACTTACAACCAGATTTGTACAATGCTCCTCAAGAAAAGAAAATCATTCAAACGCTTAACACGCCGAATTCGGAGGCGAACAAACAAGAAGCTCAAGAGCTTTTAAAAACAGGAAGCCAACTCGAAAAATAAAAATATAGACACAAAAAAAGTCCTGACTACAACGAGATTATCGTTTGTCAGGACTTTTTTATTTAAGTCTTTTAAGGCGTTTATTAACGCACTTTGAAGGTCACTCTTCTGCTTTTCGCTTGTGCTAGATCTTCGTCGTCCTCTGCCGAAACTTCGTCACTTGGGATTTCGCTTCCTTTCTGAGCTGCAATCAATCTACTCGAATCAATTCCCTTTTCGGTAAGGTACGTCATAACTGAACCAACGCGCTTTCCATCCATTCCTGCATAGAAATCATTTTCTAGACCTACTTCGTCTTCCTCTTCATTGTTATGTCCAATTACTTGTAATTTCATTTCTGGATTTGCCTTCATGATTTCAGCAATCATATCCAAAGATGATTTTCCCTCAGGACTCATTGCGTCACGTCCAAAAGCGAAATAGATTTGATTTGCTTCGATTTTCTCAGCAGGCGTCATTTTTTCTGTGATATTAAATACGCGCTGATAAATCGTTATTGAATAGGATTCTGCAGCTTCTCCATTAGCACAATCACAAACTTCCCCCTTTTCTTCATCAATCAACTGAACTGAAATATCATCAATATAATAGTAAGCAGCGATTAACTCTTTTACTCTCACATTTGGATCTTTTTTCATGCGTTCAGATTTCGTATCTGCATCCGACATGAAGTTTCCAAGTGTGATATACTTTTCACCTCCTTTTGCAGTATACATTCCGCAAATCTCAGTCCAGTTGTATCGCGCTGACATGATTTTCATCTCATTATTGAAATGCATGAGTAGTTCTTCATCTTTATCCGCAATCATTGGAACTTTCGCTTCTGTACTTCTTGCTCGAGAATCAAAACGAGCAGCTAGATTATTACAAGAGTATTTCGAAGCTTCCGCTAATGATACGTTAAATTTAACGCAGTAACGAAGTCCCTTTTTCATTGGAGAATCCATCTTCGTAGTTACATAGCTTCTTGGAACTTTATCCCCGTAAGAATAAGCTACAATACCAACGTAGTTTCCTCCGTCTTTGGCAGCTTCTGTTCCATAAATGTTATCTGGTGCTCCGATATCTGGAATTTTATCACCAGAAAACAAATCTGCACGCACTCCAGTTGGAGAAGACCATCCAGATGCATATGCAATTGAACCTAAACGCTTCGGATTTTTCTCAGTTGATTCGAAACTTCCGTTGGGAACAAGGTTTTCACTATCCTGCGCAAAGCTTCCAAAACAAAGCATCGCGAACGAAAAGGATGTTACAACTTTCAAATTCATTTTAGTATTTAATTTCATAGCCTTTAACTGTTTCAATAAATGTTTTAACTTTCTCAGGATCAACGTCCGGATAAACACCGTGCCCTAAATTAACAATATGTCTACGACTTTTGAAAGAATCTAGCATATTATTCGTTCGTTGTTCCACCTCTTTGTGTGACGCATATAATGCACAGGGGTCTAAATTCCCTTGTAACGTTCTGTTTTCTCCCACCATTTCGCGGATTGCGCTCATTTCCATGTTCCAATCCACACCAACGGTATTGCATTTAATTTTTGCCAAATCATTCACCGAATTGTAGGCTCCTTTCGAGAAAAGAGTTACCGGCACCTCAGTGATTTCATTTGCAATTTTTTCAATGTACTTCAAACCGAACTCAGCGTATTGATCTTTTCCCAAAATCCCTGCCCATGAATCAAAAATTTGAACCATGTGCGCACCGGCAGCAATTTGAGCTTTCAAATACTGAATGGTCACATTCGTGATGTGATTAAGCAAGTCGTGTGCCAAAGTTGGATTCGTATAAAGAATCTTCCGTGATTCCGAAAACGTTTTTGAGCCCTGTCCCTCTGTCATATAGCAGAAAATAGTCCAAGGAGCTCCTGCAAAACCGATTAGCGGAACACGCCCATTTAATTCTTTGTTGGTGATTCGGATGGCTTCTGTAACATATCCCAAACGATCCTCAATATCAATATCTGTATCGATAAATGCCAATTGTTCTTCAGAACGAATTGTTTTCTCGAACCAAGGCCCTTTTTTCTCAATCATTTGATACTCCAATCCCATTGCTTCGGGCACTACCAGAATATCAGAAAAAATAATTGCCGCGTCCACACCAAGAAGGTCTACTGGTTGAATCGTCACTTCTGCAGCGCGTTCTGGTGTTTCTACCAGTTCTTTAAATCCCGACAAAGATGCACGAACAGCTCTATATTCTGGAAGAATTCGTCCTGCTTGACGCATCAGCCACACTGGATATCGTTCAATCGATTCACCCCGTGCCGCGCGTAATATCAAATCATTTTCAAATTTCATGACGTCAAAGATAGCCAAATGAATCTGTGAAATCACTACATACACTTAGTAAAAATGCTACCAGTTAATTGGAGTCTTCCCATTGGATTCCAAATACAAATTGCATTGGGAAAAAGGACGGCTCCCCAAAAAGCCTCGGTAGGCGGACAATGGAGATGGATGAGACGCTTTTAGTATCAGATTTTGCTCCTCGTCAACACTCGCGGCTTTCTGCTGTGCCTTGCTACCCCATAACACATAAATAATTCCTGTTTTTTCATCATTCAATTTTGAAATAACAGCATCTGTGAATTGTTCCCATCCTTTTCCAGCATGGCTATCGGGTTGTCCTTCTCGAACTGTTAATGTTGCATTTAACAAAAGAACACCTTGCTTTGCCCAATGGCTTAAATCTCCTGAACTTGGAATCTCCTTCCCTAAATCCGATTGGAGTTCTTTAAAAATATTCGAGAGGCTTTTGGGAAGTGGCTTGACATTTGAATCGCATGAAAAACAAAGTCCATGCGCGTGGCCTTTTGTCGGGTAAGGGTCTTGACCAAGAACAACGACTTTTACCTGATCGACAGGACAGGCGTCGAATGCTCTGAAAATCTGATCTCCTTTAGGGAAAATACCGTTCGGATGCTCCTGATACTCTAATTGAACAAAGTCGACCAAATCTTTAAAGTAGTCCTTTTCGAATTCCTCAGACAATAACTTTTTCCAACTAGATTCTATTTCGACATTCATAAAACGAAATTAATACAATTAGAACAAAGCAGTATATTTGATAATATGAAGCAGCTCGTGATTATTTTTGGAATGGTAGTACTTTCTTCATGTGGTGATAAAACTGCAGAATCAGAAGAATCGAAAAGCAATGACAAACAGGAAGTTAAGGATATTCCTGACGATCAGAAAATTACCAGACACATTCAAACTGACTTGAATTTAACAGCGGCAAATAAATACTCTGTAAAGAAGTTTAAGGCTGATTTGAATGGAGATGACATCGAAGACGTAATCATTACAGTCAATCTTTTGGAGCGTGCACTCAATGAAGGCATCAGAACAGGTCGGGCTGAAAAGATGGCTGAAATGGGTTACATGGGATATTATAACTACCTCTATTTTATGGATGGTTTAACGAAAGAAATTTCCCCTGGTGAAGTGGTGGCATCCTCACCTATGTTTCAGTTGGACGTAAATTTTGAAAAAATCCTAGGAGGTCCGAACAAGGATTTCACGGTTGATTATCGTGTGAGAAATATGCAGCGCCGAAAATTCTTCACAATTCTTGGCGGAAGACCTGTGGAGGTATGTCAAGCAATTATTTTTGATGGCTTGGGAACTCCAAACACCGAGGCGTACCACATCGAATATGAAGACGGGACAGTGAACGATTACAATGATATAGTTGAATACGAAGCAACGCTTGAAGACATGGAGATTATCAATCTCGATTCTTCTTACTATTTCATTCCAACTATTACTTCAACAGGAAAAGAACATCGACGTTGGCATTATTCGCCTTCGCAACGTAAATACTTTACCGTAAAAAATTAGATCGCCACACGGACAGAGACAATAAAATTTCTTCCAGGTGCACTTATACCCGATCCAAAAGTTCGATAAAGTTGATTGGTTATATTTTCAACGCCTACCGTAGTGGAAAGGTGTTTGTTAAAAAAGTAAGACGCTTTAAAATTAAGTGTGTACCATGCCGCCGCGAAGGGGTTTCCGTTGGAATCCAATGCATAATTCAATTCGTTTCGTTCTTCTAAAGGAAATGCATCATGCGAAACCTCTCCGTTGTAGACGCAGTAAGCTTCCAAACGCATTTGTCGTGTGATGTATTTTAATGAGGTTCGTCCAAACATTGGTGAAACCTGAGCTTTCGGAAAATACGCAGCGCTATCCGCGAAATATTGATACCCTTTTTGATAACTGAACGTTGACGACAATTTCAACCCTTTAACAATTGACCATTCGAAGCCGGCCTGAAATCCGTAGGTGTACGCATTGCTTTCATTCTGAATTGCAAAAACTTGACTCATTTGACCTTCATACAAAATGGAATCTTGTCCATTAAACTGAAACGGTTCGCGAACGAGTACATTTTGCAAATAAGTCACATAAACAGAAGCATCCAACTTGAATTTGGCACCTAAGACCTTAACGATTCCTGTTTCTGCCGAATATGCAAATTCTGGCTGTAAAGTAGGATTTGGCACTACGACAATACCAGGTTCAGAATCGAAAACCTTTCCGAGATCATCAATATTTGGGGCGCGAAATCCAGTGGATATATTCGTATACCATTGCGTTTTAGCAGACGGACGAAAAACGATGCTTGCCGTTCCACTTGGTGCCCCTTTCGTGATCGATGCCTCTAGAATCGGATAGGCGAATAAGGTTGTATCAAACGTGGTATTTGCAGAAAAGAGAGCATATCTAGCACCGAAATCTGCGATCCATTTTTCATTCAATTGAATTTTAGCATTCGCATAGACTCCATGAGATTGCCAAATCGAACCATCCGGATACCTCGGGTTTATTTCTGTAATAGTGCCATCATCAAATTCACGATACGCATTCGAATTTACAGTGTTTAAAACCGATTCGACTCCGTAAAACAATTTCACCCTATTTCCGAATTCCTTTTCTAAATCCAGGTTGATCGAAAAAGCATTCACATTTTCAAATTGTCTGCGAATTCGATTGCTTCCCATTCTGCGATCGTGACGACTCTCTTTAAAATTCTGGTATGCCGCAATGACTCTAATCTTATTGTATAATGAAGTTGCATTGACGTTACTATAAGAAACTCTTTGCATCATCCATTCCTGCGGACCGTAATACCATTCTTCATAATCCAAGTCGCCATCTTTATCGAGATCGAGAGTGAGACGATCATATCGTGGCGCATTTTGCAAATTTGTGGAGTAATTTATTCCGTAGGACCAATCCACTCCGGCTTTTGGTTTAAACCCAAATTTCTGCATCAGATTAATTTGATCATAGCCTGAGTGCACTTGGATTCTTGGATTCTCATTCATGACTGTTTGATCTTCTTTTTGATACGTTGGACGAAGTAAAGAACTGTCTCCATTTTTACCCGTCACTAAATCCCCAAAGCGAGAATAAGATATGGAGGTAGTTGATGCAAACTTTTCTGTCCCGAAAGAATAGTCTGCATGACCAGTAATTTCATTGCTAGCGGAACTGTATCTCGAGAATAAATTCGCTTTGCTGTAATTTCCTGTTGAATCTGGTGCAAACTGCAATTTCTTCGTCGAAAAATCCATAACTCCACCAATTGCATCGCTACCATACATGACAGAACCAGGCCCGAAGAGAACCTCCACGCCACTTAGTGCTAGTGGGTCGATTGAAATAACATTCTGCAGGTTGCCGGAACGGAAAATTGCATTGTTCATTCGGACGCCATCGACAACTATCATCACCCGATTGGTTCCATAACCTCTCATTTGTGGGGATCCACCGGCAAACTGACTTTTTTGAACATAAACGTAGCCACTAGAAGCCAACAAGTCTGCACTCGTCTGAGGATTCTCTATCTCCATATCCCGTGGAGAAATAGTTGTAACACGGTTGGCAATTTCAGACACCTGATCTTCCCATCTGTTAACGGAAACAACAACTCCATCAACATCCAATTCAACTTCATCTAGCGCAACGGTTACTTTTCCTCGAAGTTCCTGATATGAAAAAACACCTGTTACATAACTCGAATAAGAAATGATAATCGTATCGCAACCTGCAAAGTCTTCTAATTTAAACCGTCCCTCAGAATTTGCTAACTTTCTTTTAGAATCATCACTACATCTGACTTTTACGCCGGGTATGCGTTCTTGAGTTACGTTGTCAATAACCGTAATCTCTTGTGCGTAAACGGGTTGCCTAAAAAGGACTAAAACAAATAGAAGGAAAAGACGAAATACGCGCTTCACAGGGCAATTTTAAGTAGAAACAATTTGGCTTTTAGCAAGCAAAAATCATGCCGTGAAAATAGCATTATATTTGTCTTCTCATGGAGGCAAAGTTCCGTTTTAACAAGACATTCAGGTATGAGGTCAATGAACCAATCGAGACGGTAGAAACTGTACTTTACGTTCTACATGGATATGGGCAGCAAGCAAAATATTTCATTCGAAAGTTTCAAAAAATAGAAGGCTCTGTGCTAGTAGTTGCCCCAGAAGGGATGCATCGCTTTTATTTACAAGGAACTAGCGGAAGAGTGGGAGCCTCTTGGATGACAAAGGAAGCGCGTGAAGATGACATTTCAGACAATATTGAATGGTTGAATGCTCTCGATGATCATATCACAGAGAAATATGCGCCCAAACGAAAGTTAATCCTAGGTTTTTCTCAAGGTGGAGCAACGGCCGCAAGATGGAATTATACAGAAGCTCTTCGATTTGAAGCAATGATACTCTGGGCTTGTGTTTTCCCTCCAGATTTAGATCAAGACCAAGAAATTGTACCTCAAGGGCAGTTGCATTTCGCTATTGGGTCGGAAGACGAATTCTACCAAGGGGCGGATCAAAACGAGCTTCTTCAGTTTTATCAAGAAAAAGACTTTGAGACATATCTCTTCGAAGGAAAACACGATATTCACATGGAGACGCTTGAAATAATATTAAATAGAATAAAACACCTTTCGAATAAAAGATAGTTTGGCACAATTTTAGATATTTGCACTAGAAAACATAATGACATGAAATTTTTACTAGCATTATTTACCTTAATTTCTTTTTCAACATTTGCTCAAGACGCGAAATCGCAGGCAATTTTGGACAAACTTTCAAAAAAGATGAAGGATCAAAGTTCCTTCTATATTGAATTTAGTGTAAACATCAAAAACTCTGCGACGGGGACGGATCAAAATGAAACGGGAAAAGGTTGGGTCGAAGGCGATAAATTCTACGGATCCTTTGGTGACAACACCATGATTTCAAACGGAACAAAAACTTGGATCGTAATCAAAGAGGAGAAAACGGTTTATGTAACCGATGCCGATGACGAAGATGATGAGATGATCAACCCGAAGAAATTGATGTCCTTGTGGGAGTCTGGATTTAAAAATAAATACGGTAAAGAAACAACCATAGGATCTGAGGCGGTAGATTTGATTTATCTCTATCCAAAATCACCGGGTTCTGTCGATTACCACACTATTAAGTTATATGTATCTAAATCTTCAGGTGAATTGCGTAAAGTAGTTCTAAGAATGAAGGATGGAACGGACATGACGTACAAATTAACCAAATTCACAACGAACCCAACAATAGATAGCTCTAAGTTCGTTTACGATTCTCGAAAGTATCCAGGGTATACGGAGATCGACGGATAATCAACAATACTTGATATTTTAAAGCCTAGGCAATCGAATTAATCGATTTTGTCTAGGCTTTTTTACGTAGTCAATTCAGGTAATTGTTGCAAGTGATTTGCGCATATATTCTCCTGCCTTTGGTGTCGAATCTCGTAGTTTTGTAACAACCGATTATTCTCACTGACAATGGACATAGGAATCTCTTCTGAAAAAGAGCCTCTAGGGGTAGACATATACAAAGTCGCCGCATTTTATGGCAATCGAAGAACCGTTGTTCTTGCCTTCTTGAAAGACAAAAGTAAAAGTCCAGAAGTAGATGCTATCCGAAAAATAGATGTATTCGAATTGATAGAATTACAGCTAGGCTATCCAATCCCGTCGAAGATTAAAAAACTTCTTTAAGCCTCTTCATTAAAATCAATAGTTCATTAGTCGCTCCAAAGCTTGGTCTAACCTTGCTTTGGGAAGGAATTGTTGTTCCAAATCCGCAGCAAATGGCACTGGTGTGTCTAGTGAAGCCACACGGGTTACGGGAGCATCCAAAAATTCAAAACAATGTTCTGAAATCAAAGCCACGATTTCACCGCCTATACCTCCAGTCATGCAATCTTCATGTAACACAAGTACGCGCCCTGTCTTTTTAGCCGCGGCGTAAATTGCTTCTGTATCAAGTGGCAACAATGTTCGTAAATCCAGAACCTCAATACTATAATCAGAGTGATTCTCCGCATATTCATTGGCCCAATGTACGCCTAAACCGTAAGTAATGATTGTTAAGTCACTTCCTTCTTTTGTCGTCTTTGCTTTACCGATCTCAATCGTGTAATAATCATCTGGAATTTCCTCGCGAATACTACGATACAAAAACTTATGTTCGAACACCATTACTGGATTTGGATCCGCAATTGCAGCAGCAAGCAATCCTTTGGCCTCATACGGTGTCGAAGGAAAAACAATTTTCAAACCTGGAGTATGGAAAAACCAAGCTTCGTTACTTTGAGAGTGGAACGGCCCTGCAGCGGCACCTGCTCCTGTTGGCATTCGAACTACAACATCTGCATTTTGTCCCCATCTCCAATGAATCTTCGCTAAATTGTTTACGATCTGATTGAATCCACAAGTCACAAAGTCTGCAAATTGCATTTCTACGACTGCCTTCATTCCTGCGATGGATAAGCCAAGTCCAGCACCAACTATTGCCGATTCACAAATTGGAGTGTTTCTAACGCGTTCCTTTCCGAATTGCTCAACGAAGCCTTCTGTAATTTTGAAGACACCACCGTATTCAGCAATGTCTTGCCCCATGATAATCAAATCATCGTAGCGTTCCATCGATTGGCGTAAACTATCCTGAATGGCATCAATAAATCGTTTCTCTGTTTTATTCCCTTTAGCCTCAATGGTTCGAATGTCGGATGGTGCATACAAATCTTCTAACTCACTTTCCAAATCTGGGGTAATGGTTGCTTCCGCAAAAGCGACATCTAACCCATCTTGTATTTCCTTTTTAATGGAATGATGAACTTCCTTCTCGAGTGCCTCCGTTAACAAACCTTGTTCCTTGAGGAATTTTGAGTATGTATCGATTGGATCGTAGGATTCCCATTCATCTTGAAGACCTTCTGGATAATATTTCGTTCCGGACGCTTCCTCGTGCCCTCTCATCCTGAAAGTCATTAATTCCAAAATTACTGGCTTGGGATCGTTTCGCATGGAGTCAGCGAGCTCACGAACTGTATTAATCACTTCGAGGACATTGTTTCCATTGATCTGTACAGCCTTCATACCATAGCCAATGCCTTTATCGATAAAACTCTCACATCGAAATTGTTCATTGGAAGGAGTTGAAAGTCCCCAACGGTTGTTTTCAATTGCAAAAATAACAGGCAAATCCCAAACTGAAGCAACATTTAATGCCTCGTGAAAATCTCCTTCACTTGCGCCACCATCACCTGTAAAAACGAGTGTTGCCTTTTTCTCATTGCGAAGATTTGAGGCAAGTCCAACACCTCCAGCCAAAGCCATTTGCGGTCCGAGGTGAGAAATCATTCCTACAATATTGTAATCCTGAGTCCCAAAATGAAACGAGCGATCTCTTCCTTTCGTGAATCCCGACATTTTACCTTGAAATTGTGCAAAAAGTCTACTAAGTGGAATGTCTCTCGTTACAAAAACACCTAAATTTCTGTGCATTGGAAAAATATACTCTTCCGATGCCATGGCATAAGTAGACCCCACTGAAATTGCTTCTTGTCCCCAACCTGAGAACCATTTAGAAATCTTTCCTTGACGAAGGAGAATCAGCATTTTCTCCTCGATTAGACGCGGCTTCATTAACTTGCGATAAATTTCGATTAATTCTGCGTCATCAAAACCTGTTCGGTCGAAAACAACTGCTCTTTTATCAAGGACTGCCATGGTTCAAGTATTTTCAACAAAGCTAACAATTACGCATATACAATGTGAATTTTTTAAACGAAAAAAGCCTCGACGAATTCGTCGAGGCCTTCCTATTATTCGGTGTAATTATACCAATCCTTGATCGATCATGGCATCTGCAACTTTTACGAAACCTGCGACATTCGCACCTTTCACGTAGTCAATAGAACCATCCTCTGATTTTCCGTATTTCACACAAGCTTCGTGAATTGAAACCATAATTCCGTGTAGTTTTTCATCTACCTCTTCACGAGACCAGTTCATACGAAGTGAATTTTGTGACATTTCAAGTCCAGAAGTAGCAACACCTCCAGCGTTTGACGCTTTTCCAGGTGAGAACAATACTTTAGACTGTTGTAACTTCTCAATTGCTTCTGGTGTACAAGGCATATTCGCTCCTTCAGCAACTGCGATCACTCCATTTTTAACAAGTTCCGCAGCTTCGTCACCATTCAATTCATTTTGAGTCGCACATGGAAGGGCAACATCCGCAGCAACGCTCCAAGGACGTGCACCTTCATGGAATGTAGCCGAAGTATATTTTTCAGTATATTCAGAAATACGACCTCGACGTACATTTTTAATTTCCATCACGTACGCTAATTTTTCTGCATCGATTCCATCTTTATCATGGATATATCCAGAAGAGTCAGACATCGTTACAACCTTTCCTCCTAGTTCAGTAGCTTTTTCACATGCATATTGCGCTACGTTTCCAGATCCTGAGACAACTACAGTTTTCCCTTTGAAAGAATCATTTTTTGTAGCCAACATTTCTTTTGCGAAATATACCGTTCCGTAACCAGTTGCTTCAGGACGAATCAAAGATCCTCCCCAATTCAATCCTTTACCAGTAAGAACTCCTGTAAATTCGTTACGAATTCGTTTGTATTGCCCAAACATATAACCGATTTCACGACCACCTACTCCAATATCACCTGCTGGGACATCAGTATTTGGTCCAATATGCTTTGATAATTCAAGCATGAATGATTGACAAAACTTCATCACTTCGTTGTCCGATTTTCCTTTTGGATCGAAATCAGAACCACCCTTACCACCTCCCATTGGAAGTGTAGTCAATGAGTTTTTGAAAATTTGCTCAAATCCAAGAAACTTCAGAATAGAAAGGTTTACCGAAGGGTGAAAACGAAGTCCACCTTTGTAAGGTCCAATTGCTGAGTTAAACTCGATACGATATCCTCTGTTTACTTGAACTTCCCCGTTATCGTCTAACCAAGGAACGCGGAACATAATTGTACGCTCCGGCTCTACAAGTCGGTCTAAAATTTTCGCCTTCTTATATTTCGGCGTTTCTTCGATCACTGGAATAACTGCTTCAGCTACTTCATGAACTGCTTGCAAGAATTCTGGTTCGTGACCATTAGACGCTTTCACTTTGTCCATGAACGCATCGATCTGAGCTTGATATTTATTTGACATTCGATTTGTTTTAATAGTGCGACAAATGTAATTAATTTTTAAAATCAGGATTCCAATATCTTCAAGATATTTGGATTTCTAAAATCGATTTTAGATAGTTTTCGAACGAATGAATCATTGCCTTTGTTGTATTTTTGAAAGGAGTAAACTTTTCACTCAAGTTATTCCCAGAAAAAATAATCTGGAAGCAACTTAATTAGCAATTAGCCGTCTTTCGAATGAACGAATTATGATAACAAATATGTATTTTAAACAGTTTCTTGGTATTTCACTTCTTGTCTTAGGCTTTAATAGCAATGTGCTTGCTCAACCAACCATTTGTTTAGGCACGGACGCCACAGTGTGTATTGGGTCATCCATTACAATAGAAGACTGCGCTAATTTTGGTGTAGGAACCAATGGATCAACAAGCCCGTATATTGAAGGTCAAATTCCTTACGCTCCAGATCCATGGAACCAAGGAACTCCTGTAAATCTTTCGGATGACGCCGTATCTGGTGCCTTACCAATCGGCTTCAACTTTTGCTTTTTCGGAAATATATACAACCAATTCTATATTGGAAGTAATGGTTGGATTTCTTTCAGCCCAGGTCAATCAACCTCATTTACTTCTGGACCAATTCCAAATGCTGCACCGAACATTCCTAAAGATTGTATCATGGGTCCTTGGCAAGATTGGCACCCAGGAATCGGTAACAATGTTGGACAATATATTCGCTACCAAACTTTAGGGACAGCTCCTAACAGAAGAATGGTTGTTTCTTGGAATGCAGTTCCAATGTTCTCTTGTACGACAACCTACGGAACTTTCCAGATCATCATTTACGAAACGACTAACATCATTGAAACGCATATTCAAAACAAACCTGCTTGTACGCAGTGGGCTGGTGGAACTGCGACTCACGGTCTCCACAACATCGTAGGGAATTTTGCTTACGTTGTTCCTGGAAGAAATTCAACACAATGGATTACCGCGAATGAGGGTTGGAGATTTACTCCAGGTGCTATTTATGAGTGGGCAAACACACTCGGACAAACATTCCCATACAATGGGGGGATACTTCCCGTCACCAACGTTCAAGCCGGAACAGTTGGATACTTTTTAGAAGTATCCGGAACTACCTGTGCACAGAATGTTGGGACTCCATCCGATACAAGCTGGATTACAGGCGTTTCTACTTCGGTAAGTGTCACCGGGACTGATGATCTTTGCAGTGCAAGTCAAGGTACGGCAACTGCAACGGTAACTTCCGGAACTGGACCATTTACTTATAACTGGCCAAGCCTCGGGAACAATCCAAACCCAACAGTAACCAATCTTCCTACTGGAAACTACACGGTACAAGTTTCTGATAGCTACGGTTGTACTGCCACAGGAACTATCTTTATCGACGACACCCCAGCAGCATTCTCTGGTTCATCTACTTTAATTACTTGTGCTGGAGGAGGCGATGGAACAGCTTATGCAGAAATGATTCCACCGCTAGGAAATATTACCTACCAATGGGATGATCCAAATATGCAAACGACGCAAACTGCAACTGGCTTAGCTGCTGGACAGTACACTTGTACGATTACTTCTGATATCGGATGTCAAGGTATTGTTATTGTTGACGTAAACGAAATACCGGCATTGACTGGAGTAATTTCTAGCCAATCGGATGTTACTTGTAACAGCGGAAACGATGGTGTTATTCAAGTCACAGCTTCACAAGGCACAGCGCCATATACGTATGCTTGGGACAATTCAGTTTCAACAACGAACATTGCGAATGATCTGTATGCAGGTACACACACGGTAACGATTACGGATGCGAACAATTGTTCGATTACAGTGACTGGAACAATTGGAGAACCTACTCCACTTAGCATTACTTTCTTAACACCGAATACACAGATTTGTCCTGAGGATGATATCGATTTGAATGTGACAGGTTCTGGTGGATCAAGCCCATACACATTTACTTGGTCGAGCAATGGCAGTGTTATTGGAACTGGAAGTCAAATTACAGTAGATCCTACAGTAACGAATACGGAGTATTGCGTAGTACTCTCTGAGGCGTGTGGATCTCCAACGGACGAGCAATGTACAATTATCACGTTCCCTACTCCAATTGAACCAAGTGCCGTTCCTAACTATGTTGAGCAATGTGTTCCGAATACATTTGAATTCACCAATACTTCTTCGAACGGAGGTGAGATTGCTACGACGGTCTGGGACTTCGGTAGTGTGAAGTATTTTACAACTGAACTAGGAAATGATTCAACGTCATTCTTTTTCAATGATGTTGGTACTTATGATCTGATCATGACGACGACTTCTATTTACGGATGTGTTTACGCAGATACAATTGAGTCTATAATTGAAGTACTTCCAATTCCAACTGCAGACTTTTTCTTCTCAAAAAATCCAACAACGATTTTTGAAACATCTGTCTTCATGCAAGACAAGTCTTCGTCTGACGTGATCAATTGGTACTGGGATAGTCCTGGTTCTAATCCAACATCGAGTAATCTTGTTACTCCTACATTCTTATTCCCTGATGGAATTGTCGGCGAATATCCAATCACTCTGATTGTAGCAACAGAATTAGGTTGTACTGATACCATTACTTACTTTTTGAATGTGGTAGAAGATATTTTATTCTATGCTCCCAATACATTTACTCCAGACGGTGATGAGTTCAATCAAAATTGGCAACCTATCATCTCAGGAATTGATATTTACGATTTCGACCTATTCATATTTAATAGATGGGGGGAACTTATCTGGGAAAGTCACGATCCGAACGTAGGTTGGGATGGAACGTACAAAGGAAAGCCTGTTCAAGACGGGACATATACCTGGTTTGCTCGAGTAAGTACAGAGTACAACGATGACAAAAAAGAATTTAATGGTGCTATAAACCTAATTCGCTAACGAATTAACTGAAAAGGAAGGGAGCTTTGTTCAAAGCTCCCTTTTGTTTTTTAGATTGGCATCTTCTTTGATTAATCTAATTTCGTAAGTTTGAAAAAAATGAATATGAAACGACTATTTATACCTATCGCCATTATTTCTTCAATCCTCGTAACATCTTGTGATGTCCTAGAAGATGTGGCTAATGAAATGCTATCAACAGATTCAACAACTCCGGCATTAACGGAAGGAGAAGTAGCCTCGGGACTTAAAGAAGCTTTAACTGTTGGAATTGTAAATGCAGTGGATGTAACTTCGATAACCGATGGATTCCTTAAAAACTCCGCAATTCGTTTGCCTTTCCCAGAAGATGCAATTAAAGTAAAACAAAAAGCTTTGGAATGGGGACTTGACGGTCAAGTTGAAAAGTTTGAAACGACTTTGAATCGTGCCGCAGAAACTGCAAGCAAGGAGGCTTTGCCTATTTTCAAAAAAACCATCACGGATATGACCATCAATGATGCTTTTGGAATTTTAAGAGGTGGTGATGGCGCTGCAACATCTTATTTAAAGCAGAAAACTACAGCTGAACTAAAAACCGCGTTCAGACCGAAGGTGGAAGCAGCCATCGCTCAAGTAAAACTCACGGAATATTGGGAGCCTATTATCACTAAATACAATACAGCGATGACATTGACACGTGGTGAGAAATTAAATCCTGATTTGAACGAATACGTAACTGACAAAGCTATTCAAGGTCTATTCCACATGGTTGAAAACGAAGAAAATAAGATCCGTAAAGATCCAATCGCTCGTGTTACAGAATTACTTCAAAAAGTATTTGGAAGTATTTAAACGTCAGAATTAAAACAATATAGCCCTGGCTCCTATATCGGAAGTCAGGGCATTTTTTTGAATCCAATTCCTATTTTCAACCTATTGTTCTTGAAACAATATTTGTGAATTGCCGTAAACTTTTACAAATAAAAAAAATGCAATATCCCTCTACCGAATTAGTATTAGACAGCAATGGCCGTGTATATCACCTGGGCTTATCCAGAGATCAAGTTGCCGAAACAGTATTGCTGGTTGGTGATCAGGGGCGTGTTGATCTCGTGGCTTCGTTTTTTGACTCGATTGAGCACAGTTCAAATCACCGTGAATTTTTCTGTAAAACAGGAACTTACAACGGAAAACGCATTTCTGTACTTTCAACAGGAATCGGAACGGATAATATTGACATCACAATAAATGAATTGGATGCACTCTTCAACATCAATTTAGAAGCGCGAAAGGATAACGAATCGGAAGTGAGCTTGCGGTTGGTAAGGATTGGTACTTGCGGTATTCTTCATCCAGAAATCCCTGTTCATTCGTACATACTTTCAACCCACGCGTATGGATTGGATAATGTTGCTCACTTTTATGAGGTGCCATTCACGAGTGAAGAAAAGGAACTAAATACAATAATTTCTGAGCATATTCAATTGCCAGAAAAAATTCAAACCTACATCACTGAGGCTTCTGAAGAAATTGTAAAGCTGCTCTCTTCGGAGAAAACAGAGAATGGAATCACGGTGACTTCTAGTGGATTTTATGGTCCTCAAGGAAGGCAGTTGCGATTAAAGAATAGAACGGCGCATTTAAATGATCGTTTGTCCTCATTTCGTCATGATACGCATCGAATCACGAATTTTGAAATGGAAAGTTCGGCACTCTTCAGCTTGGGTAGAGCTTTGGGACATAAGTGTGGGACAATTTGCCTTGGTATCGCGAACAGACCGAACAAAGAATTTTCCAGCGGATACAATGATGCAATGAAAGGACTGATTAAATACGTTTTAGATCGCGTTTAATTTCCAGCAACGGGACGGTAGACAAAAATTTCACCTTTGACGATAGCATCTAGTCGGAATTCAGATGTCCCCACCTTTTTACCGTGGTGCCCCGTATTTTGATGAATTAAAACCAACAAATTTTTATCGATAACCTCGTATACAATTGCCGTATGATGCTGCATCGTTTCGTAATAGGTCATATCACCTTCTTCCCATTCCAATTTGATTTTCTCAAACTGAATCACGTCGCCTGGATAAATACAATCAGTCTTGTAGTTTATTAAAGCACCGTAAACCTCGAATTCATCCCATTCTGCATTGGTTTCTTCCAATACGTAATTTGCCAAGTCCCAGCACTCACCTGTCCCCACTTTTTTAGACATTTTTTTCTCCGCCAAAGCAAGAATTTCTTTGTTGAGGTCAGGCATATCGTCGCAATTTTGAGCGATGGTTACGAAAGGAAATACCAAGAAAAATAAGAGCCACTTCATATTTAATCAAACGTAGTTATTGCGAAATTCTTACATCGCGTCCAACTTCTTTAAGAAGGTGAATTAGTTTATCCTCCCGAACTTGCAACACAATTTCGGAAAATTTAGACTCTTCGTTCAGCGGTTGTTTGGCAGTTGCAGAAAAATGGATAGCATCTGGCTGAAGCTCTTTATACAATCGCGCTATGTTTGCTCCAGTGACACCTCCGCCAGACATGATTTCAATGCGACCGTCGGCATATTCTAGCATTCCTTGAAGATTTGTGAAACCTAGATCCACATTGCTAGCTAGTCCGCTCGATAAAACCCGCTTTACGCCATGTTCGATCAGCGTATTCAAGCCCTTTTCATAATTAACTAAATCATCGAAAGCTCTGTGAAACGTTACCGACATCCCTTCCGCTTGAAGCATAATCTTTTCTAAGGCTTGTTCATGAACCCAGCCCGCCTCATCCAAAATACCAACAACGACGCCATGCGCACCAATTGCTTTGCACTCGCGTACATCTCGAAGCACAATTTCTATTTCATCGTCATTGTAACGAAATCCTCCTGGTCTAGGACGAATTAGCACATGCGTTTCGACTCCGCAAGCTAGAGAATATTCGATAAAACCCGGTGATGGTGTCATTCCACCTTGCTCAAGGTTTTGACACAATTCGATTCGATCAAACTCGTACTTCCGTGCCAATAAAATGGCCTCCATAGAAGCTGCGCATAATTCTATTTTCATTGCATTTTCAGTTGAATTTCGTCAATAAAAGTCCACGGGATAGACCCTGCACCACCCTTTCCTTTTGGGATCTCATTTAATGGGTAGACCGTAATTTTTACGTATTTACCGTAAGAATTCAATTCGATTTCTGGTCGGTAAATCGCATCTGTTTCTCCAGGGCACATTACATTTGTGACTTCCTGCCATTCCTTGTTGTCAGGGGAAATCGAAACTTGAATAGATTTAGGCGTATAAATCCAGGATCCATTACTTTTCAAAAAACCAAGCGAGATGGTCTTTAGTTGTTCAATAGCATCCAGTTCTATAATCAATTCGATCTTCTCTTCTCGAAAACCAAGCCATTCATCACCTTTCCAACGTTCTCCATCTCCGAGAATTCCATCCACAAGATTTAAACTCCCATTGTGATTGAATTTCTTATTGGCAGGGGTTACTAAATCAATTTGAGCACCAAGAATTTCTGAAGGGAAAAACGTATAATTGAGAGGTTCATCCAGTTCCGTTGATTGCAATTCGAAATTGAGTGGCATTGCGAATGAACTCTTATTCAATGTAACGCTTTCTCCATTTTTTAAATTCTTTGTTTCAGTTAATTCAAAAGATCCATCGAGACTCGTTCTTAAAGAGAACTCTTCTTGTTTGTTGACTGTCGTCCAAAAAATGTTTACCCCATCATCAGAACGTTCCACATGCAATTCTGGAAAATGAATTGAGGGTGAAAAATTGACATTATGCGACTCCAAGAAATCTTCATGAAATAGTATAAAGTCCGCGAGAAAAGTCTCATACTCGGATTTCTTCTCGCACCATAGACTTTGGATTAAAGCCAAAGCACGCGGATATACCATGTACTCGACATGATCGAAGGTGGGGATATATTCTGTCCATACGTTTGCCTGACCTCCAAGAACGAACTTTGCTTCTTCAGCTGACAACTCGCTCGGTATTGGTGAATATTCGTACACTTTTTCTAGTGGCAGAAATCCTCCAATCGCTAATGGTTCGGAGTGGTGACTACTTTGGTAATAATCAAAATAACAATATGAAGTTGGTGACATTACGACCTGATGTCCTTGTTTCGCTGCCTCAATTCCACCTTGCTCACCCCTCCAAGACATGACAGCTGCATTGGGGGAAAGTCCACCTTCCAAAATTTCGTCCCAACCAATTAAAATCCGCCCTTTTTTCGTAAGATAGTCATCCATTCTTCCAATGAAATAGCTTTGCAGTTCGTGCGTATCGTGCAATCCATTATTAACCATCACTTTGGCACATTCCGAACATTCATCCCAACGTGCTTTCGGAGCTTCATCTCCACCAATATGAATGTATTTGTAGGGAAAAAGTTCAAGCACTTCATCCAAAACATCCTGCATGAACTTTATGGAGCTCTCTTTGGAACAGTAAATATCATCAAAAACGCCCCACAATCCCGGCACACCTTGTTTTTCGCCCGTACAAGACAATTCTGGATAAGCTGCCAATGCTGCGCGACTGTGTCCAGGCATTTCAATTTCTGGAACAATGTCTACGCTTCGAGCTTTTGCGTAGGCAACGACCTCTTTAATCTGATCTTTGGTATAAAAACCCCCGTATTTTTGTTGTTCATATTTTCTTGGTGAATCCGAATAATGTCCAATCACAGTGCTGTCTCGAAACGCTCCAACTGAAGTTAATCGGGGATACTTGTCAATCTCAACCCTCCAACCTTGATCATCTGTCAAATGCCAATGAAACGTGTTAAACTTATACAAAACCATCAAGTCGATGAATCGTTTGACCTCATCTATCGTGAAAAAATGCCGTGAAACATCTAGGTGCAACCCGCGCCACTCGAATGCGGGAGCGTCCACCATTCTCACTTTTTGTGCGTAAATGACGTGTTTTCTTTCTCCGATCCATTGTAAAAGAGTCATCAAACCGTAAAACTTTCCTGAAGCACTGGACGCCGTTAGGGTGATTTTTTCATCTATATCGAGATTATAAGCTTCTGGAGGCAAATTACTCAGTGGTATAAAAACAATGTCAGCGTCCTTCGTTTCCGATAGCTCTAAACCGATAATTTTAAATTCACTTTTGAGGAATTCAATTGTTTCGCTTTCTAAAACACCTGCTTGAATGGTAATTTGTTTGTCTTCGAAGAAGATTTGACCTGTCCGTTCTTGAATCTCCGAAGGTGCGGGGATGATTCCATGCTGTCCAAAAGAAAAAATTGGAAACGTACAAAACAGCAAGTGGATAATCAGTATTCTCATTCGTGATAAATTTTAATACGAAAGGACTAAAAATGCTTTTTCCGTCCGAGGTTCTTTGTAAGGCACGCCAATAAAATACGATTGACTGACTCTTGCCACGAAAAGTTCACCAATACCCGTTGTTCGAAGCTTAGCGACGAAATCAGGATCGAGTAAACCGCCATCAATCTCAGACAAATTGCTCATCCCATTGTTATCTGGCCAATATTCTGCTATTATTTCGTCGAATCGAACACCCTTATTGTACTTGTTATAAATATCCTTGATGGCGGCATCCTTGTCCTTTTTTGACAATTGGTCGCCACTTAAATAGATATAATTAAACGAATACAACACAACGGAAGTGTCTTTGATCCATCGATAGCGTTTTTCATAATCATCAAAATAAACACCTTCATCGCACCGTTTCGAATCGCTTCGTTTTGATATTTCAGAAAAAAGATATGCTGAAGATTCACTGATCAATTCAAGGGAAACTTCTTCGGGATTGTCCTTTACATAAGCGACCAAACTTTCCGCACTTTTCAAGGAACGAATCTCTTGTTCAACATCCACTCGTTGCATCGGTAATGACATCGCCTCGGAGTTTTGATAGACCAAAGCCGAAAATCCAGACATGCGTTTTGAATCATGGGTCATCCAAATCAAATTATGCCATCCCTGAATTGTATCGTGAATAACAAAAATATCGCCCTTTCGAGCAGATTTAATAGCTTCACTAAATGTTCGATTGTAGGCATCAGCGTCCATCCAGCCAACATCACCAGTTTCTAATTCAGATTTAGGTGGAATCGGCATATATTTTTGGTAGACCTCGTTAAAGGATTTTCCAGACTTCATTTCTTGAAGCATTTGATCCACAGTCTCCTCGGCGTCCGATTCTTCTCTGGACGACAACGAAATAATTTTAAAACGATAGATATCTTTGTCTAGCTTGGTAATCAGTCTTGTTTCGAAATAGGTTGAAGTCAAAAGATCTCCCGCTTTCAACGTATCTGGCGAATTGCCAAGTGGTTTTCGGTAAAAATCGTTACAAAGAAATACAGAGGAAACATTTTGATAGTTTTCTCCATAGGCTTGAGCTCCTTCTAGCGTTCGAATCGCTTCCGTGCCTGCACGATGTCCCTGACCAAAAACAGGCATGAGAACAAGGAAAAATAATATCGAGAAAAAAAACTTTACCATAACAATGAATCTACGAAATAAAAAGTCGTTCACGACAACCAGAAGTATAGATTCTGGAGAAATATTTCTGTTACCTCACACTGCCGTCGCGGATGTTCAGATAAGAAATCGTGTAGAATCCTGGTACATCGTGTGGTGTTTCTTCTACAATAATAATTCCAATTTTATCCGTAGAACCAAATGTCTCCCAACGGTAATAAGCACCTTCCATCATTTGCGCTTCCGAAATCCCATAACGATTCTCTATATCTGACACAGGCTCGGGAGAACTTGAGAATTGTGCGGAAGTGTGCCCGAATTTAGATTTGACATCCCAGTAGGATTCACCATTTTCCAAACGCTTCATCATTTGATCGAGTAGAATTTCTGCTGTTCCAGATGAAATCTTCGATAAATCCATGGTAATTACTTGAACGTTTACAGATGAAACAATAGAATCTTTAAGTAGTTTGATCGTTCGTCCGAAAAAGGACTTAGTAAGACCGACTTGACTCGCTAAATTTGCAGTATCTAATTCGTCAAAGAAAAAGACATCTTTTTCAGCCGTCATCAACCCACAATTCACCTCACTAAAAGAAGCCGCATAGCTTTTAGCTTGTTGAATCGTATGAATATTTGCAAAATTTTCATTGTGATTCTGACCAGAAGCAATCGTTAACTGGAGAAGTGATATAACTAAAAGTAATGTCCGCATTTAGTTCCTCTTAATTTGTCAAAATAGTATTTCACGCGTCGAATATCAATTTCTATACCGAAATGTTACCAACGACTCCATTTGAGATTATCAACAATTACATATTTCGACGGTACTGCCCACCAACTTCGAACAAGGCTTCAGTAATTTCTCCCAAAGAAGAGTATTTACAGGTTTCCATCAATTGCTCGAACATATTCTCGTTGTGAATTGCCGCTTTTTGAACTTTTCGAATGCCATCTTTCGCCTCTTCCTCGTAAGTATCGTGCAGACTCTTCAACATAGAGATTTGGAATTGCTTTTCGTCTTCAGTAGCACGAATAACTTCCTTCGGCAAAACGGTAGGCGAACCCTTAGAACTGAGGAATGTGTTCACACCAATTATTGGGAATTCTCCCGTGTGCTTCAACGTTTCGTAGTAAAGTGATTCTTCTTGAATCTTCGATCGTTGGTACATTGTTTCCATAGCACCAAGAACACCTCCTCTTTCGGTGATTCTATCAAACTCACTAAGAACGGCTTCCTCAACGAGATCTGTTAGCTCTTCAATGATGAAAGATCCTTGTAACGGATTTTCATTTTTCGCTAGACCGAGTTCTCTATTAATAATCAATTGAATTGCCATGGCGCGTCGAACCGACTCTTCCGTTGGCGTTGTAATAGCCTCGTCATACGCATTGGTATGCAACGAATTACAGTTATCGTATATAGCGTAAAGCGCTTGTAATGTGGTACGGATATCATTGAAATCAATCTCTTGAGCGTGTAAAGAACGACCAGAAGTTTGAATGTGGTACTTCAACATCTGAGCACGTGGATTGGCTTCGTATTTTTTCGCGAGTGCTTTGGCCCAGATTCTTCTTGCGACACGACCGATTACAGCATATTCTGGATCGATTCCATTCGAGAAGAAGAACGACAAGTTTGGACCAAATGCGTTGATATCCATCCCTCTACTGAGGTAGTACTCGACATACGTGAACCCATTGGCGAGTGTAAATGCCAGCTGTGTAATTGGATTTGCTCCTGCCTCGGCGATATGATACCCTGAAATTGAAACGGAGTAAAAGTTTCGAACGCCATTATCAATAAAATACTCTTGAACATCTCCCATCAAACGCAATGCAAATTCTGTAGAGAAAATACATGTATTCTGAGCTTGATCTTCTTTTAAAATATCTGCTTGAACAGTTCCACGAACCTGTTTTAAAGTGTCCGCTTTTATTTGCTGATACACATCCGAAGGCAGGACTTGATCTCCTGTAACACCAAGAAGCATAAGCCCAAGGCCATCGTTACCTTCTGGTAAATCACCATTGTAACTTGGTCGTGTTGTTCCTTTCTTCTTGTACAAAGCAGTAATCTTTGCTTCGACCTCCTTTTCAAGACCGTTGGCTTTGATATACTTTTCACAATTTTGATCGATTGCAGCATTCATAAAGAATCCCAAAAGCATTGGAGCAGGCCCATTTATTGTCATGGACACAGATGTCTTTGGATCTGAAAGATCGAATCCTGAATACAGCTTTTTCGCATCGTCGAGACAACAAATTGACACGCCGGAATTCCCAATTTTCCCGTAAATATCTGGACGTAAATTTGGATCATTTCCATAGAGCGTTACTGAATCGAACGCTGTTGACAATCGTTTTGCTGGCATTCCAAGACTGACGTAGTGAAAACGCTTGTTTGTACGTTCTGGACCACCTTCTCCAGCAAACATTCGCGTTGGATCTTCTCCCTCTCGCTTGAATGGGAACAAGCCCGAAGTAAAAGGAAATTCTCCTGGAACATTTTCCTGCAATACCCAGCGCAGGATATCTCCCCATCCCGTGTACTTTGGCGTCGCCACTTTCGGGATTTGGGAATGCGAAAGTGATTCTGTATGTGTTTTTATAGATAATTCCTTGTCTCTAACTTTAAACTTAAAGACCTCATCTTTATACGTTTGACGTTTTTCTTCCCAAGACTCTAGAATTGCCCAATTCTTTGGATCAAAATTCAATTTTTCATTCTCCAAAGCTTCCTGAAGCCCTTTTATGAGACGATCTTTGTCTTCAATCGATGAATTTTTCAACGACTCAATCGACGACTGCAATCCCCAAAGCTTATCGGCAACTTCCACTTGCTGATCTACCCAACGGTCGTAGAAACGGTTGTTTTCTGAAATTTCCGAAAGGTATCTTGTTCGTTCTGGTGGAATCACGAAAATTTTCTCTGACATTTCATCCGTAATTTGGAATGTCGATTTGAGATCCGTGTTCGTCTTTTCAACCAACTTATCCATGATCACCTTGTAAAGTGTGTTCATTCCTGGGTCATTGAATTGTGAAGCGATTGTGCCGTAAACTGGCATAGTATCCGTCGCCTGATCCCATAAATTATGGTTGCGTTGGTATTGTTTACGTACGTCTCGGATCGCATCCAAAGCTCCGCGTTTGTCGAATTTATTTAAGGCGATCACATCCGCGAAATCAAGCATGTCAATTTTCTCCAATTGCGTTGCCGCACCATATTCGGGCGTCATGACGTAGAGTGACATGTCTGAGTGATCGAGAATTTCCGTATCGCTTTGACCGATCCCCGAAGTTTCAAGGATAATCATATCGTAATCCGCTGCTTTCAGAACATTTAGTGCTTCGGCAACATGTTTTGACAATGCCAAATTCGATTGACGTGTTGCCAAAGAGCGCATGTAAACGCGACTATTTTTAATCGAGTTCATGCGAATTCTGTCTCCTAAAAGTGCTCCCCCCGTCTTTCTTTTCGACGGATCGACAGAAACAACAGCGATCGTTTTATCATCAAAATCGATCAAGAACCTTCGCACTAATTCATCCACAAGTGAGGATTTCCCTGATCCACCCGTTCCTGTTATTCCAAGAATCGGAACTTTTGATTTTTCAGCAAGTTTGTGAATTTCATCGAGGAGTTCTTTGGATTGATCCGCAAAATTTTCCGCCGCTGAAATTGTTCTGGCAATGGTTGGTACATTCTTGTCCTTAATGTCTTTAACCTCGCCAATCAGTTGGTCTCCGATAGGAAAATCAGCTCTTTTTACAAGATCGTTGATCATGCCTTGAAGTCCCATAGAACGACCATCATCTGGATGATAAATTCTCTCTATTCCGTACGCCTGCAGCTCCTCAATCTCGGAAGGAAGGATCGTACCACCTCCACCACCAAAAATCTTGATGTACGGCGCACCCTTTTCTTTCAATAAATCGTGCATGTACTTGAAATACTCCGTGTGTCCTCCTTGATATGAAGTCATTGCGATTGCTTGAGCATCTTCCTGAATTGCGCAATCGACAACTTCCTCAACGGACCTGTCGTGACCAAGGTGAATCACTTCACAGCCTGTAGACTGGATAATTCGTCGCATGATATTGATGGCAGCATCGTGTCCGTCAAACAGAGAAGCGGCTGTTACAATTCTTACTTTATTCTGGGGAATATACGGTGTAATTTTTTCCATAAAAAGGGCGTTTCCTGCTGAAATTCAGCGGAGCAAAAGTAATGATTTCAAAGCAAATTTATGCTATTAATCAGCCGTAGATTTTAGAAGATTATTAAAATTCTGAATCTGAGAAAAATCAACTAACGCGTGCAGCAATCACGAATCCTTTGAAATAATTCGTCGTAAACGACTGGCTTGCTTAAGAAGCATGCATGTTCTAGATTAGCGATTTCCTTTCGTGTGAGTTCCCGAGAGTTTCCTGTGGTAAAAATTACTGAAGTTTGGTAGCCACGTGCGCGGTACTTTTTGATTATTCCCACACCATTTTCTCCGTCTTTCAGGGAAATATCCATGAGAATCGCATCCGGGTTGAATTCAATTAATTCCCAAAAGGACTCTTCATTGCGGCCCATACCTAAAATTTCAAATCCGTTGGATTCCAATTGCATTTTTGTTGCACGTGCGATCAACAATTCATCCTCAATAATAATGACTCTCATATACTGGAATTTAGGTTATTGGCTTTCGTAAATGTACGATTTCTTTAGGAGGTCAAAAACACTTTTTCATTTCGATTTATCAAGAAATTAGATTTTTTTAAGCTCCTTCATAAAAATCAACCCATCTCTTTTCGTTCAACCAAATAATTTAGTTTTCACGGATCATTTGTTTTAATTTTGAAGGAACAATCAAACGTTATGAAGAAAATCCTAACCGCGCTATTACTAATTGGAAGTATGCACCTCGTTGCTCAAGTAACTCCAACTTTTGACGATATTTCAATTCAAATGCGAGACGGAGAATTCCTTTCCGCTGATGTCTACATACCTTCTGGTGTGGATTCTTGCCAAGTGATATTAATTCAAACCCCTTACAACAAAGACAATTTTGAGAACGGATTACCACTTGGAATCGGGTCGAATCTGAATGGTCAGCCTTACGGTTTTGTAGTTGTCGATTGGCGCGGATTTTATGGGTCGAGCGGTGCTGACTTGTCAAATTTTGTGCGAGGAGAAGACGGTTATGACATCATTCAATGGATCACAGAGCAAGTTTGGCATTTGGATCGTGTAGGTACTTGGGGTCCCTCTGCATTAGGCAAAGTTCAGTACGATACTGCGAAAGAACAACACCCCAATCACACCTGCGCGGTGCCGCTAGTGGCACATCCTCAATTTTCCTATCAAGACTACTTTTACGGAGGTGTATTGGAAGAATCTCGCTTGAATACGCTAGATGCCTTGGGGTATGGTCTCTCCCCGATTGTTTTGAGTAATCCCTACTACAGTCCAACCTGGCAATTCGCCGAAAATGCATCATGGTATCCGTCTCAAATAGTAATTCCAACCCTACAAATTGGTGGCTGGTACGATCATAACATAAATCAAATGATGGAATGGTATGAAGCGACCCGAAACCTTTCTGCAGCTTCTGTTCAAGATGAGCAATGGCTTCTTATCGGACCGTGGTCGCATGGTGGAACAGGAACGGCTTATGTTGGAAGTACCATTCAAGGAGAGTTGACCTATCCAAATGCCGCTGGCGTGAATGATGATATGGCGTTGGATTTCTTTGATTATTATTTGCTTGACCAAGCGAACAACTGGCAAAACACAGACTTAATCACTTACTACGAAGTTGGTGCAAACAATTGGAAAACTTCAAACGCCTCCACTATAAATGAAGCTTTGAGTGATGTCCTTTACCTTAATCCATCGGGACTTCTAAACACCACAACGAACTCGGGAAGCTCTACTTTTACAGCAGATCCCTCCAACCCATCACCGACTATCGGAGGGCAAACTTTAGCACTGGGACTGGATCAAGGGCCGTACGATCAAATTACTTTAGCCTCAAGAAACGACGTAATTACCTTTGAAACTGGAGTTTTGTATGCAGATGCTACCATTACAGGTCTTGCCGTTGCCAATCTCTTCGTTTCGGCGAATCAGGCAGATTGTGATATTTCCATTCGTATGGTGGACGTGTATCCCGACAATCGAAACATGCTCATCAATGACGGAGTTCAACGCATGCGTTTTCGAAACGGTTACACGCAAGCCGATGAAGTCTTTATGACGTCAGGGCAAGTTTATCCTATTTCGGTAACACTTCCATTCACGCATTACACGTGGAAAGCAGGGCATCGCATTAAAATCTATATAAGCGCAAACAATTCGGAGCGATGGAATGTTAACCTTCAAGACGGTGGCACCATGTACCAAGCGGGAACCGGAAACATCGCGGATATTACAATCCATCATGACAACGCGTATCCTTCGAACATAACCTTGCCGGGAAACAACAGTTCGTTAGGAATCGCTGCGAATAATTTCAATCCGATCAACATCTTCCCTAACCCAGCGAATGAAGTTTTAAACATCGAAGGTGCGGAAATCATACATTATGAAATCACTGACATTTCAGGTAAACACATCAAGTCAGGAGATCAATCAACGGTTGATATCAACGAGCTTAAAACAGGGATGTATGTTATTAAAATAGTCTCAGAACAAGGCGTTCAACAATTTCAATTCGTAAAAGTGTGAGTGATTTTATAGTGCGAGCAATAGAAAAGGGCGACAATCAGGCTATTGCAGCTGTAATTCGCACCGTTTTGGAAGAGCATAAAATGAATAAACCTGGAACGGTTTATACAGACCCAACCACAGATGACTTATTCTCTCTGTTTCAGCAACCGAAATCATTTTTTTGGATTTTGGAAAAGGACGGTGAAATTGTGGGAGGGTGTGGTGTATTCCCAACAAAAGGGCTTCCTGAAAAATGCGGAGAATTGGTCAAATTGTATTTAAGTTCGAACTACAGAGGTCAAGGACTTGGTAAGATGCTGCTGAATAAATGCGCCGAGGACGCGAAAGGTTTTGGGTACGAAAGTTTGTATTTGGAATCGATGCCAGAACTGAACAGCGCTGTTGGACTTTACCGATCTGTTGGATATCAAGAAATTGACGCACCACTGGGCGAATCAGGACACTTTGCTTGCAACTTGTGGATGATTAAGCAACTGGATTAAAGTCTGAAACCGATCATGCAGACATCATCAATTTGATCCTGATCCCCTTTCCAATCGAAAAAGGCATTGGCGAAGGTTTCTTTTTGGACTTTCATCGGTTTTGAAGCATTTTCCAAAATCAATCTTTTTAAAGGAATACTTTTGAATTTCTTGCCAGACGGACCTCCGAATTGATCCACAAATCCATCGGACATCAAATATACTTGGTCGCCTGAACTCAATTTTATCTCATGCTGGATAAACGACTGAATGTTGTGAAATCTTCCAATAGGTTGTTTATCCCCTTTCCATTCAAGAAGACTGTATTGGTCTGTTTTGAGCAAATTCACTTCCTCTGAAATAGTCTCGACTTGATCATTTCCGCGGACGATCCAAAGGGCATTGTGGGCACCAGAGAAAATGATTTTTTTCTCTTTGAAGTTAATCGCGATTAAGGAAATGTCCATTCCATCCGAAACGACATCACCACTTTTGGCAAAAGTTTCGATGACAATTTCGCGCGTTTTATTCAAAATTTCTTTGGGACTTTTTAAGTTGAATTCGTTTACAGAGCGATTAATTGCATTACTACAAACGACACTCACCATAGCTCCTGGAACACCATGTCCGGTGCAGTCGGCAACGGCTAAAAAGGATAGGTCGCCTTTCGTTTCGAACCAATAGAAATCACCGCTTACCACATCCTTCGGTTCGAAAATCAAAAAGCTATCTGGAATATACTCGTTGATTTGATCTGGCGTTGGAAGAATCGCTGCTTGCAGTCTTCTCGCATAATTAATGGAATCGGAAATCGATTTATTTCTCTCTTCAACCAGTCCTTTTTGTTGCTCAACAATTTGATTTTTCTCAACTAAAAGACCGTTCATTTTTTTCCTTCTACGGTTGGAAGAAACATAGTAAACAAGTGAGGCAATCAGCAATAAAAAACCGATCACACTCAAATAAACGATGTCCTGGATCTCTGAGATATCTTCTAAATACTTATTTCGTTCCGTTGCAAATTGGTTTTCCTGACGAAGACTATCCTGTCTGAACTCATGCTCCACTTGATATTTTATCCCTCCCGCGATGATATCGTAGTCTCGCTGTTTCGCATCCGCAAAAGCCTTGAGTTCGAGGTAATCTTCTAATGCAAAATAGGCGCCTTTAAAATCACCCAATCGCATGCTGTAGCGAGAATACACCTTGAAATAATCACTTCTCAAGTCGTCTAAATCACCATCTTCGATCAGAAAGAAAGCACGCTCAAGCATTCCACTCAAACTATCTACGGACAGATCATCGAAAAAATATCTTGAAATTGCAATTAACGTAGAAGCTTCGCTGTCAGCATCCGCCATTTCGCGACGAATTCTGAGTGCTTTTCTCGCCATTTTGGATCGTTCCTCAATAGTTAGATGTGCTCCGTCCAATGTTGAAAATTCTATCAGCGCCGTACCGTATTCATAAGGCTGTGGATTTTTCTCATGTAACTTTAAGGCTTCTCGGAAGTAGTACTCTGCACTGTCTGTTTGATTCGTTTTTTTGAAAAGTGTAGCAATCGTGTTGTAAGAGATCGCGACACCTTCATCTGAGTGAACTCTCAAATCGTGTTTCAAGCTTTGGAAGGTGTACTCAAATGCTTTTTGAAACAGACCAATCTCAGCGTAAATATCTCCAATATTGTGAAGTGCATACGCTTTGCCTTCATCTGCTCTGCTTCGCTCTTCTTTTGTTTTTGCATTGGCTAAAATCTCTTCATTCATGCGCAAAGAAATCAGTTGCATGTCGAGACAACGCTGAAAATCACCTTTATCGTAATGCGCATTCCCTAAATTTCCATACGCATCCGCAACGCCCTGTTTTTTACCAGCTTTTTTGAGATAATTTCTAGAAAGAATAAAGTTGTTAATCGCCAAATCGAATTTCGAGCGATCCTGATAATACCACCCTTTTATTCGATAGGCGTCACCAATTATTGCATCATTCTCCGACATTTTTGCCCAAATCAAGGATGAATCTGCATAAAGACGAGCCTTTAAAGTGTCTTGATATTCATATTTTGTAAAAAGGCGCATGTATCGCTCCGCTTTTTTCCCGCTTTCTGATTGCGAAAAGGAGTTTAACGTAATAAGCAGATAAACAGCTAGTAGAGGTACTATTTTAATCAAGTGGTGCACAAACAAATGTAATTATTTCAGAGCGCTTTTGCTGTTATAAAATCAAATTATACGAATTCTTCATCGTAATTAGTAAATTTGTCCTAGTTCATCAACAATGGCTACAGAGCGAAAATGTCCAAACTGTCAAACCTGGAACAAAAACAATGATTATTGTACGGAGTGTAGCACCTTATTATCTCCCGTAATTATTGAGCAAGAGCGGGAAAAGGAAAGAGAGAAACGTCGTTATCGACCACCTAGTAGATTTGACATCTTTATTGATAAGTGGAAGAACTCTCGATTTCTAATCATGCGGATTCTCTTCAAAATAGTGTATTCCATTGCCGTTATTTTCTTCTCAATCGCCTCTTTCTTCGCTTGGCTAGCAGCTTCACCCAATGGCTAAACGAAAGGACATATTGTTTTTTGTTGGAGTAATGCTCTTCTACTTTTTGGTTCGGTGGTTTTCAATTTTTGGCACCACAGGAATTTTACGCTTTTACCTCACCGATCTACTTTTCGTTCCTGCAATGTGCACTATCGGGTTGATTGGGGTTCGCTATCTCAAAAATGACGTTAAAATTCGTCTGGATTGGTGGTTAATCTTGATTCAAGTCATTTTAGTCTCCCTTTATTTTGAATGGTATCTTCCTAGTACAGATAATTCGCACACGGCTGACTTGATTGATGTTGCCATGTATTTTAGTGGTGGCCTACTGTTTTGGCTATTGCAAAAGCGCCTCTGAAGTGTTCAATTAACATAACTTGGCACGATAATTCGTACGAATCTTCTAGATTTACCTCATGAAATTACGCAGTATCACCTTTCTATACCTTGTTCTATTTTCGGCTTCCACGAGTTTTGCAAATGCCATTCCTGAAAGCGAATTCATTCGTAAGAACTATCCCAATCTGGAGGAAGTCCTCACGTATATTTCCACCGGAATTTCAAGTTATTGTGACAACTGTATGTATGGCGTAGCAAAGAAACCCGAAGGATATTTCCTGACGATTGAAGCGATTGACAACAATCCACAACATACGTTGACTTTTATCCAAGTTTGGGATCGCCAGCAAGCCGATTTCGTTGCCTTTGATGCTTCGAAACACCAAGGAAATAGGAAACTTTACGATATTCCTGAAGAATTCAATTTACTCATCAATCGTTCTAGTTATTATGACTTCTTCTTGTATTATGGATACAAAGATTGGGCAAACGATTCAAGAGCTTTACTGAATAAATCAAGAGTAAAAACACCAGCGGATCTGGAAATTTTAGCGCGTGTGGCATCTACAGAGGCTGTGGCGTACATTCGACCCGGAATGACAGGAGATTTTTTCGACTACACATTTGGATTGGAAGATAAAGGCTATGGTAAGACATCACCTCTTCAAAGAGCAAAATTTGAAGAAAAAGCAGATGAAGCCTTGAAATATTGGAAAGAATTAAAAAATGAATTCCCAGATTACCAACCGCTCATCATCGATGATCTAAACTTGAAAATCGGTCATGACTACATGCATTTTTACTTGATGGCACTTACCATTGGTGAAGCCCCTCTCGCGAATAAATATTTAAAAAACGCCTATTATAATGAGGCTTGGATACAATATGCTCGAAACATTTTAAACTCATGCGAACCAAACGCAATCTTGTTCACATCAGGAGATACAGATACCTATCCTTTGTTGTATGCTCAAGAAAAAATCGGAATTCGTGAAGACGTAACCATCATAAATACTTCACTTTTGAATACAACATGGTATTGGGACATGATTCGTAAAGAAAATCAAGTTAAATCATCATTCGACTCAAAAAAACACCAAGAATTGGCAAGCAAACCAGTTTATGTGGACTTTAAGCAAGAAGCGCTTCCATTCAAGCAATGGCTGGATAAAACACTGAAAGATAGCGACTCTTTGACCTACCGTTTGGCACCGTCAGAATTTATCATTAGCAACCGAGGTACAAATATGAGTCTTGAATTAAAAAATATGAGCCTCAGAGCTAGCGACATACTTGTGATTGATATCCTTAACAACACAGATCGCCCCATTTTTGCGAGCGCTCCTTATGAAATGGTGAATCTTGGATTGTATTACAATTTGGCGACCTCTGGTAGGGCTTTCTCAATTGTTTCTGACCGAGAGAAGTCGATGGAATCCCTTACAACCATCAAAAATGTGGAAGATTTGACTTTCTACATGACACTATCCTACTTAAAAGCCCTAGGATCGAATGCCGAGGGAGAAATGGCCATTTTATCCTATCTCGTATTGAACATTTCACCTGTTTTTCAGGATCGAAAGAACGCACTCGTTGAGAAAATTTACCGCAATCTCACACCAACAGAAGCAGTTAAAACCGAAGATTATGGTTTCTTAGATGCACTCAATTCCTTTTACGAGGTAATGAAGCCAGAAGCAAGTCTTGAGCTTCGGACACAACTTCGTCCAGCTGCAGAGGACCTAATCCTCAACACGACTTCGTTGAGTCCTAATTTGGAAGAGCAATTACAAGATTTAGAGCGAATTTTCAGTATTTATGCTCACTTCAGAATTCAAGAAACACCTGAATACGCTATTGAATTGACCGAAACGGATAAGGATGTTTTAAGAAGTCTCAACGTTAAGGTTGAACAACTTTCCAAAAGTCCTGTTGTCCAAGAACGTGCTTGGAATCGCTACAAAGTTTTTGGTATTCTGAAAGCTTTTCAACAGATCAATTTGGAATAAAGAAAATCCGTATTTTGGCGGTATGACTGATTTGAAAAACCTTTTTTTACTCGATCCAGAATACCGGCATTTGAATCATGGATCCTTTGGAGCTTGTCCGAAACCAATTTTCGAAGATTATCAAAAATGGCAATTGAAACTGGAACAACAACCCGTTGATTTTTTTGTCAATAAAGGAAATATCCAGCTCCAGAAATCGAAAGAAGCACTGGCGAAGTTTATCCATTGTGATGCCGATAATCTTGTTTTTACAACCAATCCGACTTACGCCATAAATATTATTGCCAAAGGACTGAATTTGCAAGAAGGTGACGAAATCTTGGCAACCAATCAGGAATACGGTGCTTTGGATCGCACGTGGAACTACTATTGCAAAAAAGTAGGAGCCAAATACGTACAGCAGGAAATTCGACTTCCCATTCAATCCAAAGAGCAAATGATTGCCGACTTCTGGAAGGGATACAACGAAAAGACCAAAGCCATATTTATCAGTCAAATCACTAGCATGACGGCTTTGATTTTTCCCGTTGAGGAAATTTGCAAAAAAGCAAAGGAATTGGGTTTACTGACGATCGTGGATGGTGCGCACGTTCCTGGACATATCCCGCTGAATCTTCAGACCTTGCAAGCTGATATATATACAGGCGCTTGCCACAAATGGATGATGACTCCCAAAGGATGTTCTTTTCTGTATGTGCACCCAGAAATTCAAAACGATTTCGACCCTGTGATTATTAGTTGGGGCTACGAGTCCGAAGTTCCTGGTAAATCGAAGTTTTTAGATTACCACCAACAGCAAGGCACGCGTGATTATTCTGCTTTTCTTACCGTTCCGTCCGCTATAGAATTTATGGAAAAACATGATTGGTGGAACGTGTCTGAGCGTTGTAAAAAAATGCTTCGCGATAATTACGAATCCATTTGTGCTATTTTTGGGACACAACCGATCTGTCCAATAGAATCCACATTTCTTGGTCAAATTGCCAGCGTTCCTGTTCCGATCGACGATCCGATGCCTTTGAAAAAAGAACTCTTCGAAACCTACAAGATCGAAATTCCCGTCTTCAAATTAAGAGATCAAGTGTACTTGCGCTTTTCAACGCAAGCTTATGTGAGCCAAGAAGATTTGGACTATTTGAAGGAGGCGTTGATTAGAATTAGGGAGACAACGGCAATTTTAAACTGAATCACCGTCCCTCTCAAGCAGGCTATCTGAGCGCAATGCTATAAGCGCCATCTTTCAAATTATAATGTCCTTTTATTTGCTCTAAATAAGGCATATCGATTACCTCCATGCCGTGAATTTCTTCAGAAGAATACCCCAATCGCAGTAACCAGGTTTTGTCCTCCACTCGAATCTTGATCGATTTATTGGATTTCTCAATCACTATTTCTGAATTCGCATCAATTTTTGTGATCCCATTTTTCAATTCGATTAAATTCAATTTTCCAGGCGTTACCGTCTCGTATGGGTCCAAATACCTCAGTGACTTCTCCTTATTCCCTTCGGTAAAAAAACCATAAATAGTGCCTCCTTGTTTGATGCACAAAACAGGTTTATTCGCATTGAAAACAACGATTTCCTCCGTCAATTTTCGTGTACCTCTGTCCCATTGCCAACTGACAATAATGAGTACCAAAAGTCCGCAAATGGCTATTTTGAAAATCTTTTTTCTAAAATTCCAGACCAACAATAAAACGCAAAGGTAGAACAGAATCATTTCAGGAAACGCGGGAACAAACCCTTTCGCGACAGACGCAGGCAATACTTCGATCCAAGCGACAAATTGAAGTAAAAAGAAGAGCGCCCATGTCAAACAAGAAGCTAAAAAGGTATTTACAAACGGGACAAACTTAAATGCGAAAAACAACATTCCCAATCCCAGAATAAGTCCTGCGACGAGCATTACGCCAAGATTGGTGAGCCAAAAATAATTGGGAAATTGATGGAAATAATACAACATGAGTGGAATTGTGAAAACCTGAGCTGCAATTCCCAGAGCCGTTCCATCCCATGCGACTTTAAAAAATTTACTTCGGATTTTTAACAGCGAAGAAATACGGTCAAAATACAGGAAGATTCCCAACATGGCACAGTATGAAAGCTGAAATCCGATATCAAAAATCAATAACGGATCAATGAGTAGCAGCACGAAGGCGCTGAAAAACAGCGTGTTCAAATTCGACCCCATTCTGCCGCTCTGTTGCCCTATCAGTAACACACTGAACATCAATGCAGCTCTTACAACAGATGGACTTGCCCCGGTAACACCAACGAAAATCCAAATAAAGACCAAACTAATAATCACCGCTGCTCTTCGTGAAATCACCCTAGAAAAACGTTTCAAGACAAAAAACAGCAAATACATAATAATTCCCACATGAAGTCCTGAAATGGCCAAGACGTGCATCGCTCCCGCAGAACTGAACGATTGTCGGGTCTCTGTCGACAGCGTACTCTTATCGCCCAAAAGCAATGCTTTCGCTACAGAAGCTTCTTGCTCAGGTAAAAATTGTGCTAGCGCGTTCGAAAGATGACCTCGTATGTCTTTAAAAAAGGTGGTAAGCCAATTTGGAGTCTGATAATCGAGTAACACATATTGATTTTCCCCTAGAAAGCCGATCATGGAAATGTTCTTTCCTTTCCAATATTGTTTCGCGTCGAATTCACCAGGATTTCCGCTATTTTCGATCTGTTCAATGGAACTGTGAAATAGAATTAAATCGCCTTCTCTTAGTTGATCTCGCGTATACAGTAGTACTTTTTCCTCGCGCTCCTGCCAATTGTCACCTGACTTTTCTCGTTGAATCGTAATGAGTACTTTTTTCCAATCATCATTCGTGATTTCCGTTTCCTCAACCAATGCTATTCTTGGCAAATCGCCGCTGTTTAGCGTATTAAAATCATTTCGGGTTTGCCCCATCAACAAAGCACCCAATGAGAAAATAAGAATGAGAATCCCAGGTAAATGAAACGACATTTTGGATTTCCTACCCCAATAAAGTACGTATCCAACCAAGCAAATCAACGCCGCAAACAGCACATCCTTCAACGCTATCATGTCAGCGAACAAAACACCCAAAATCAAAGCAGGTGAGAGTAAAAGAAAAGGGTTCCTGAAAAACTTCAAGCGGTTTCGTATTTAGCAACACCAAATTAAAGAATTAATTGCTGTAAATCAAACAAATAAATACTTAAAAAATTGCAACATTTACCTAATCTTTATTGCAGGAAATACCTAAAACCTTGTTCTGTTTTCCAATGAAATTGAATTCCATTCGTACGATAATCTCCATTCGCTTTGATCCAAAAAGAGTGAAGTTTCAATAGATCCTGTAGTTTTTCAATATTCATCTCATTTTTCGTTCCTCAATACCTTGGTTTCACTATCTTTGACCTCTAAAATTCAATTGACACAATGATTAACATTACTTTACCCGATGGTTCGGTTAGGGAGGTTGCACAGGGAACTTCGGCGATGGATATTGCCAAAAGTATTTCTGAAGGACTTGCCCGAAACGTTCTTGCCGCAAAAGTAAACGGCGAGGTTAGAGATGCGCAACGTCCAATTCAAGAGGACGCAACACTTCAATTGCTCACCTGGAACGACACCGAGGGTAAATCAACCATGTGGCACTCCTCTGCTCACTTGATGGCAGAAGCAATTGAATTTCATTATCCAGGCGTTAAGCTGGCGATTGGTCCTCCGATTAAAAACGGTTTCTACTACGATGTCGATTTTATGGATTACTCCATCACCGAAGCTGATTTAGAGAAAATCGAGCAGAAAATGAAGGAACTTGCCAAAGAAAAAAGCGAATTCGTTCGTCAGGAAATCTCGAAGAAGGAGGCTGTTTCTTATTTCGAAGAGAAAGGTGACGAATACAAATTGGAATTGCTGGAAGGACTGGATGACGGAACAATTACATTTTATACCCAAGGAAATTTTACAGACTTGTGTCGTGGGCCTCACATTCCACATACAGGATATATTAAAGCCGTAAAATTGACTTCTATTGCAGGAGCATATTGGCGCGGTGATGAAACTCGTAAGCAGTTAACGCGAATCTACGGAATCACATTCCCGAAGAACAATGAGTTGACAGAATATTTGGAATTGATGGAGCAAGCAAAAGCTCGTGATCACCGAAAATTAGGGAAAGAACTTGATTTGTTCACCTTCTCGCAACGCGTTGGTCAAGGTTTGCCTTTATGGCTTCCGAAAGGAGCGGCTCTGCGCGAAAGATTGGAGAATTTCTTGAAGAAAGCACAACGTGAATCTGGTTATGATCAGGTGATCACACCGCATATCGGCTCGAAGGAATTGTATGTGTGCTCAGGTCACTATGCGAAATATGGAAAAGATTCATTTCAACCCATCAATACGCCAGACGAAGACGAAGAGTTTTTGTTAAAGCCGATGAACTGTCCGCATCACTGTGAGATTTTCAAATCACGTCCACGTTCATACAAAGATCTGCCTGTTCGTTTTGCAGAATTCGGAACGGTGTATCGCTACGAACAAAGTGGTGAGTTACACGGATTGACGCGCGTGCGTGGATTTACGCAAGACGATGCGCATATTTTCTGTACGCAAGATCAAGTGAAAAACGAATTCAAAAAGGTCATCGATTTGGTGTTGTACATTTTCAAGACTTTGAGTTTTGAGAATTTCAAAGCGCAGATTTCTTTGAGAGATCCAGCGACACCAGAAAAGTACATCGGAAGCGATGAAAACTGGGAGAAAGCAGAAAGTGCGATTATCGAAGCGGCTGCAGAAAAAGACTTAAACACGATTGTTGAATACGGTGAAGCGGCTTTTTACGGTCCAAAGCTCGACTTTATGGTGGAGGATGCTTTAGGTCGTGAGTGGCAATTGGGAACCATTCAAGTCGATTACAATTTACCCGAGCGTTTCGAATTGGAATATACAGGATCTGACAATCAGAAGCACCGACCAGTCATGATTCACCGTGCGCCATTTGGCTCGATGGAACGTTTCGTTGCTGTCCTTTTAGAGCATTGTGCGGGCGACTTTCCATTGTGGTTAACAACAGACCAGATCGCGATTTTACCGATCAGTGAGAATTACAATGAATACGCTGAAAATGTTTTGAAACTGCTAAATAATTACGATATTCGCGGATTCGTTGACGATCGTAACGAAAAAGTAGGTAAGAAAATCCGTGAATCGGAGCTTGGAAAAGTGCCATTTATGCTGATTGTTGGCGAGAAAGAAGTTGAAAACGACCAAATCTCTGTGAGACAGCGTGGTGAAGGTGATCTTGGTTCGATGAGCATAGAAGCTTTTGCGGACTTGATGAAAGATGCGATCGCAAAGGAATTAGAAACTAACGTTTAAATATTTTAATGAGAAGACCGAGAAAGAAATTTGTAAAAAGAGAAGAAAAGATACTTCACAAAATCAATGACAAGATCACTGTACGTGAGATTCGTCTTGTAATGGAAGGAAGAGAGCCTCAAGTAATCTCCACTAACGAAGCAATAAAACTTGCTGAAGCAGAAGGACTTGACCTTGTAGAAATTTCTCCAAAAGCAGATCCACCGGTTTGTAAAATTCTCGATTATAAAAAGTTCCTTTACAACCAAAAGAAGAAGCAAAAAGAGCTGAAAGCGAAGCAAAGTAAAGTCGTTTTGAAAGAAATCAGATTTGGGCCGAACACGGATGATCATGATTTCAACTTCAAACTGGCGCATGCTCGTAAATTCCTTGAAGAAGGAAGTAAATTGAAAGCCTACGTTTTCTTCCGCGGTAGAACGATTGTATTTAAAGACAGAGGAGAAATCCTTTTATTGAAATTGGCGCAAGAACTTGCTGATGTTGGTGTTGTAGAACAAATGCCGAAATTGGAAGGAAAGCGTATGACGATTATGATTAACCCGAAGAAAAATAAATAACTGTGTTATTTATTTTTGGCGGGAACGGAAAGTGACCATTTGAAGAGACAAACCAAGATAAATTAGCAGAATCAACTGTGTTATTTATTTTTGGGAGAAAATTAGTAATTGAGAATGTTCAATTATTAATTGCAAAGAATATACAGAGACAACTTAAAATTGAAGAGAGATGCCAAAAATGAAAACTAAATCTAGTGCTAAGAAGCGATTCACGGTAACTGGAAGCGGTAAAATCAAAAGAAAGCACGCGTTTAAGAGTCACATTCTAACGAAGAAGACGAAGAAACAAAAGCGTAACTTGACTCACGCAGGGTTGGTACACAATTCCGACGAAGCGAACATCAAGCAACAATTGTGCATGAAGTAATTCGTTTTCGAACGAATCATGCCTAATTAGGTTTCGGCGCAAAGAGCGTCAAAAATGTTTAACCAAGTAATGAGTAACAAAGCCGTTTGAAACAGAAGCGCACTCCTTATTAAAAAACTCAATATTATGCCAAGATCAGTAAATCATGTAGCTTCTAGAGCTCGCCGTAAGGGAGTAATGAAGCACGCCAAAGGTTACTTTGGAAGAAGAAAAAACGTTTGGACTGTAGCGAAAAACGCCGTTGAAAAAGGGTGGTTGTACGCTTATTCAGGACGTAAACAAAAGAAAAGAAACTTCCGTTCATTGTGGATCACGCGTATCAACGCAGGTGCACGTCAACACGGAATGAGCTATTCTCAATTCATGGGACTCGTTAACAAAAGCGAAATGGAATTGAACCGTAAAGTTCTTGCAGACCTTGCAATGAACCATCCGGATGCGTTCAAAGCAGTTGTTGACGCAGTTAAGAAATAAATTAATTACTCTCTGTATACAAAAGTCCTGGCGTTTGTCAGGACTTTTTTTTGTGCGGTATTTTGGAGAATTGGATTGCCTGAAAAACGATTGATAAAATAGTATGCGGCAACTACTTAGATGGAAATGTGGTTACTACGTAATTTGCAGTTGTAATCTATTTGTGCTTAATGGAATTGCGTATATTTGTAAAACGTCAGCATAAAGTGGACCGATCATAGGTTAAAACTTATTAGGGGTTTCCATCAATTATACTGGAAAAACCTCCATGGTAGTTGGATTGAGGGTAGAGGCTGAAGATATCAGAACGGGAAAGATCAAACACTGTAATTCCTCGTATTTCACTATGGTAGCCAAGGACGAAAATGGCAATGGCGTTCAAGTTCCTGGGCTGATATTAGATTCCAAGGAAAGCATTCGACGTTATGCACGAAGTATGGAAAGGCAAAGACATTCTTCCCTCCGCGAAAAAAGCTTTGATCCTGAAGAATTCGTCATGGAAAATTATATGGACGATTTACGAGATCACAATGTGAAAGTCACATTTAAAGGATGAAGTCAATCGAGGCGTTTCATTAAAACTGCACCGCCTTGATATTCTGAAACGATTTGAAACCTTTCCTCTAGTAGATGCACTTCTTCTGACGGCAAGTAATAATAATCCGCATTTGACGCTGGGTCAATCACCTCATCATAAGACGCCAACTCTAGCCAAGGAACCGATTCGTATTTCTTATAAAATGCAAATGAATTATTGTAGAGCCAATGCGTCGCTAACGTCACTTTACTCCCATCTTTGGATTCGATTTCATCCAGCACCACGAACGTTGAAGCATCAAACTTCCATTCCTTAAAACTATCGGTTCGAACTGTCGTTGTCAGGTGTTGAATAGCGATTAAAACAATCAACCCAGCCAAAACGGGTCCAACGCCTCGGAACTTTCCTTTTGGAATAAACCTCAAACCAGAAACAATAAGTGCCGTGAAAATTGGCAACAAAAAGAGTGCGGTTCTTCCATTGAGGTTGGGCACTCCCAAAACTGATGTCTGAATTAAATTCACGCTGACCGTAAAGGCCAAAACAAGGCTGATAATTACCAAAGGCTGACGAAACCCTTCTTTACTAAATCGTGATTTGAAGAGAATTAATAGTGCAATCACCCAAAGAAAAATGGTACACAAGAAAACTCCAAAAGCGACCCAATCTGCTCTTGTAAAAACACCTGAATCCAGCAGAGATTTGTGAACGACCGAAAAAATTGTCTCATCATAGAAGCCTTTTGACGTCCAGTATTCAAACTGATCGGTACTGCGCATTTTGTAGATAGGTTGCGCAATCAAAGTGAGGTAGCCGACAGATGTAATAGCAAGAATTCCCCATCGTTTTAGACATTCACCCCAAGAGCTTTTGAACAAAAGAAAGTACAATGCGGCCATGAGAACTGCAGCGGCCCAAAAAACGAGTACCGTAAAATTGGCATAGCTTGCCAGGAGTGCCAATCCGACCGCCCACCAAATATGTTTATTGATTCGATGATGAAATCCAGAAACGAAAAAACTCAGTGATAACATGGTCAAGGCTGAGGAAATCCCATACCCTCGACTCAAGGCAAAAAAATCAAGGAAGTAAGGACTTAGCAAGAAAAGCAAGGCCGCTGGCAGGAATAAATACATTTTATCCTGAATGGTAACCCGCAAGAATCGGAAGACACCAAATGCATAGACGATATAAAAAAGTAAGTTTGGTATTCTAGCAGACCAGTCGTGTGTACCAAAAATCCAACATGAAAATTTCGTGAAAAGCGTATTTAGAATATGATTGTTGGGCCACGCATCGGGATACATCATGATTTCCCATGTGGAATACTTGGTATAATTGATCACAGTCCAGGCTTCATCATGTGTAATTGGTACCGTGAATACTTTGAAGATTAGGACCGAATAGAGTGCCGCAAAAACTGCAACAAAGCCTAAGATTTGAGTTTTAGCAATGGGTGGAATTTCTCTTCGCATCGGTGTGAAGTTAAAGATTCCCTCCCTAAAAAAATAAAACCTTGCTAATTTGATATTAACAAGGTTCCATTCTTATCTATAAGTGTAGAGTTATTGCACCACAAATTTTTGAACTCCTTTGGAAATATCAGCATCCAATTCCAAATAATACATCCCTGGGGATAATTCTGGCTTGAAATGTGTTTTTCCTTGATTAATGTCTTTCACATAAACCAATTTTCCAGCTGAATCGTAAATTCTCGCCGTTGCGAATTCAAAACTATCATTTGAATCTATAACGAACGTTCCGTTGTTTGGGTTGGGTTGAATGGTGAAGTTGATCAATTGATTCTCTTGAAGGGAAGCTAAAGCATTATCAAAACAATCCGAGCCGAGTCCGTTATAAAATACTTGTACGGCATCAGCTGTAGCTTGTAACTCTGTTACACTGTTCAAATTATCCGTTCCTTGAGCGTATACAATTGCGTACGATAATTTTACACGGTCAACAGCTCCGACGGACATGTCTGGCGTAAAAACTCCAAGATCTGTAGATGCTAACATTCTTCTATCTCCTGGAGGGTTCGCTACATTATTTTCGGACCAACTCCCTGTAGTATTTGGATCTCCCGTGTAAAAGTAATCTGTTAGCTGATTATTTTGATCCAATTGATCCGACCCATCTTGCCAATTTCCCCGCATAGCATTGTAGTATTCTACAGATAAATTTGGATCCGTGAATGGATATGATACCGAATTGGAATAAGAGATTGAGAAATCAAGTTCGTGAGAAAGCACCACTAAACCGAGAGCAGGTGGATTTGCTCCGTAGCCTATTACGCCTCCCGTATTCTCGTCTAAATTATCGCCATTGTACGTGTAAATCATATTTCTTGTAGTGTCTGTCCCTACGTAATCATCGAAATAATTCCCTAAATCAGTGTCTAAAAAGAAGGACGCTGTTGTTCCAAAAAGCGTCTGTGTCCCCATATTAACAACTTCTACATCAACAAAGGTAGTATTCATTAATTCTGGAACCGAAGAGTATTGGTAGAACATAAAGTGAAATTCTGCACCAATTGGATCACCATTTGAAACAGAATGAAGTCCTCCAACGTCTGAACTTATTATATAGGTTGCGGCATCTCCCTTTATACAAGGATAATCCCCCAACGCAGGTTCATACACGCCGTTATTATTTACATCGACAAAAGGTGCAATATAAGATAGCATTCCATCATAATTCCCTAGAGTAGTATCTCCATGAGCGGGCCATTTCTCAATATCCGCAGGCATAATGTATCCGGAAGCTTGATAATTGGCGATATGATAATCTATATCGTCTTTGGTTACCGACCAAGTAGTTTGACCAAAATAATTCTGGATAGTGGACCAATTGTTCGGAGCCCATTCGGAAGGATTGTGACGTGTTGCAGGACCTCCCCAATAATCTTGGCCATTTCCAGCGTATTGCTGCGCGGCTAGTTTGACTTGACCGTTTACATCTGTGCCCCCAAACCAGAGTGCTCCAGAGAAAATGGCGTGAGTTCCATTTCCAGCAGGAACCTCGTAATTGTGAGTCGAATTAATGGAATCCGTGAAAAAAAATCCATTGTCGTAAAAAGAAGTATTCACATTATTCTCATTCAATATTTGTGCAAGTGACGCAAATGAGACTGAACACAGGCCGATTAATAAATAGTAGCGTTTTTTCATAGTGTGATATTTTTAGCCAAACTAGTCAATGATTGTCAACATGTTCGTACTTCTGAACCAAATCCAAAACACTTTATACAATTGATGATTTTTTGCGTTTACGGTTCAATCAGTCAATACTACTTTTCAAATTTTAATCGAAGACAATTAATGGATTTTGACGAGTTAAAAAGATACATGTCAAAAACTAAAAGCAATGAAGGGAAAGAAAAAAACGCCGGTCTTCAAAATTGAAAACCAGCGTTTTGCCGTTAGGAAGAACTTTACTCTCAATGAACTATTAAACTTAATTCTACTTCCTTACGCTCTTTTGGATTAACTACTTCCTCAGAGTTTACTAACACAATAAAGATTCAATTCAAAGGTAGCTATGGAATCTAGTTTATTTTTGGCGTAACGTCTAATTTCAAGGAGAATTTAACGCATCCAGATATTTCTTAGCATTACCAAAATCAAAATATGCTACCGTTTAAATTAGGTGGTAGGCACTTGAAATGAAATCCGAGATAATCTTGATATACACGTCTACACGAAAACCATTATTAAACTTATTCTACTTCTGAGAAAGATTCGGTGCCTTCCTTGCGGATTTTCACAAGGAGCATTGACCCGTTCGCGTCTGAATCGCCTCCGTCTGGAGTATCTGCGAGTTTTGGATATTTTATCTTGAGTTGACCAATTGCATCGGACCATTTGGTTGTTTCGGAAACGTACGCACCTGAGAATCCATCATAAAAAACGATTCTATATTTACTGGTGTATTCCATTCCGTCAATTTTCAATAATTGTGACCCTCCAATTCCGCTGTCTGTTTTCCAATCAAATGCTGCTCCATTTTTATAGACTTCATCTGTTCGTGCCTCTTGCTCCTCAGTGAGGGAACAATCACAAGATTCAGGAGACTCGTCACACCACTCTTCTCGCATCGAGTAACGATTCACAGTTCTATTATTGATGACTGCAACGGCACGCTGGGAACTACTCGCTTTTTCTGTGAGAAAGAGCATTTCAGCCTTTTTATCCTTTCGAAGATCGAAACCAGGCTGCCAATTTCCTTCATGAAGCGGAACATCTTCAAAAAATGCTTTCACGACAGGTAGTATTCTCCATGCATTCATTCGGTTTTGTTCATTTTCAAATTCGGGATCATTGTTATTGAAACGCCAAGCCAAACCTGGTCCTGCCGCACCTGAGAAAGCACTCATCACCATCATTTGACGATACGTAAACTGATTGTCGCAGCCATGCAGTCCCACCCCCATTTCAGAATACATCAAGGGCTTTGCGTTGGCATTCCGTTTCTTGTAAAAATCTGCATCCGTTTCTTTCAGCATTTTATAGTCTTTCGACTGAAACTCATATTTCTCAATTCTAGAGAAGTAATCATTATAGCTCATTATATCGATAAACTCTGAAAAATAGGTGCTATCACCGGCATACAGAGAAATTCCATCTTCTTCGTCGAAATGATAATTGGATGCGTTGACATAATTTGGCGTTCCACCATAGTTGACACAAAAAGGATGATCCTTTTCTTGGAGTTCTTCTTTTATATATCGACCCATTTCAATTTGCCATTCACTTAACTTTCTCACGTAGCTTGTATCATGGAAGTATGGCTTGTATTCAAAAATAGAAGGGTCGACACCACAATCCTCTTTCATTCCGTATCGAACACCTGAAAAATTGATCTCATTCATCAGCTCCAAGGCAAAAATATGTGTCGAATACCCCCATCTCGAAACGATATATCGAAGACGATTCTTGTAAAATCTGCGTGAATCCTTATCGACAAAGAAATCATCAATATTTTGAACTCCGTAGGTCGAATCTGCATGATAGCAATAACCGCGGTCGTCCTCAAACCATCCGCCAATGGCATCACAATGAATATACGGATCACTTCCATTCGTCCAATCCCAACGATACATGCTAAAAAGACCTGTGTACGAAAGCGGGGTTGTGTAAGACATATTAAAATGCATTCGCAAGTCTATTTCCTCAATGTGTTCCACTAATTGATCCATTTCCCAAGCTTGCGGCATTCTACCAGAATAATTTCCCAGCTTTTCAAATTCAATTTCGGTGGTCCAAGGCGTAAACATGTATCGGAAATAATTCGCTCCAGCATCCTTTAGTGCATCAACTGCCGCGTGATATCCAATGTAGGCCTGAGGGTCCGCACCATTTTTAGTATAGCCCGTCGCTAAGGTTCCTTGTGCTGGTAAATTGGATCCCACAGGAATGAATAATTCGTCATCCAATTCAAAATACCGTTTGTTATCACTTATTTTAACATAACTCGGCAACCCCGTGTCCGTCACCATGAAATAAAAACTCTCTGATCTTAATACTGTTTGTTGTTGTGGGAGCAAGGCGGAAATATTGCACTTCCAAACACCCGTAAATTTTGGAGCAAAACGTATTCTAAATATGTAAGGATCTGCACCGTTCATTGTTGACCAACCCTTTAAATTCGAATCACGACGGTATTCTTGATAAAAAAAACCAAAAGCTTTTTCGTCTATTGTGACTCCGTTTTCGTCCACGTGGGAAAAGACTGCTTGAACGTCAATTTTTTGAGGGTCGAAAGGATTAAGCCCTTCACTTTCACCATTGCTTCTAACAAATCGTAAAATCTCATTTTGAAGTTCTTCAGGGAACGCAATTCCCAATTCAAACTTATCATTCAGGCGAATGGAATCGAGCAAAGAGTAATTGATGGACGCAATCTCGAAGTCGTACTTAGGACGGGCAAACAAATATTCGTCTCGCTCCCCTCCTATTTCGACCCACTTATCTATCCATGAAGTGGTGCTAATTTCTGGGTTATAGACGTTCACCTGCCCGAATAAATTAAAACTGAATAGAACGAAAAGAAAACTCGCAAAAGGAACTTTAAACAGCATGATCTAGTTCAATTTAAACGTTTTGATGCACTTCCAATGGAATGAAAAATCATCCGCTGATTGACCTTCATCCTGCCACCCTTGATAAACAGCCAGATTCCCCTCTTTATCTTCGATGGTGTAAAAATAATCGCCTCCACCGGCGTACCAGCCTCCACGCGCAGCAATTGCATTTTCAGGGATTTGGTGGTCACTAAAATCGGATACAGGGATATTCAAACATGCATTGCATTTACCGATTTTAACTTTTTCTTTTTGAAATGAGACAAGCACTTCATACACGGGCACATAATCTATCTCACCAAGGTTCTTGCAGCTAAGTTGACCATCCGTCGGAAGAAGTTTAAGGGATTCCACAGGAGCAGAAACTTCTTTTACCTCATTAACGACAGTATCAACATCTGTGGACACCTTTTTGGTATTAGATGTTTCCAGTTTTTCGGGAGCTTTTTCTGCGCATGCAATTATGGAAAAAAGTACGGCAATAGCGAGTATAAATTTCATAAATTCAGTTTGAGATTCTAAAGTACGCAAAAAAAAAATCGAACCTCATGCAGCGTTTTCCTCATTTAATGAATCTATGTAGATAAGCGTGAAAGAATATTCGAAAAAAGAACTCATTAAAAGGTGCTTGAAAGGTAAGCCTGATGCACAGCGAATGCTATATGACAAGCATTCTTCAATGGTCTACGCAATATTTTTCCGTTATTCAAAAAATGCAGAAGACGCCTATGACATCCTTCAGGAATCATTTATTAATGTCTTCAAATATTTAAAAAATTACAAGAGCGAAGGATCTTTTGAAGGATGGATTCGAAAAATATCAGTGAACTGTGCCATTCGTCATTATCACACTACGATGAAACGAATTGATACAGGAGATTTGGAAGTTAATACGGATCTCTCAGGGTATTCTAATGTTATAGATGCATTGAACGCTCAAGAATTGTTGGAAATGATCAACAAACTTCCCGATGGCTATCTCAGCGGAACTAGGATTTGGAGCAAGCTCTTTTAGATACTCAGCCACAAATACTGCGAGTCCAGGATTATCACAATACCTGAAAGATGCGCAGTCCGCCCAGCTAAGTCTAAATGGGTTTGCTAGAGTGAATTATCATCTTAATCCCTGGTTTTCTGTGCATTCAGGTGTTGAAATTCAGCAACAAAATCACACCATTCAATATACAAACACCTCAACTTCATCCTACTGGACTGCCGACACGGTGGGGTACTACTTCGACTCGATTACACAGCAGCAACTGCCAATTATCGACTCCAATTACATTACTGAAACAACGCTCAATCCTCAGCAATTCCAAAATCGTGAGACTTTTGTTTCCATTCCATTTGGTTTTATGGTTGACTTCCCAGTTGGCATTCGCACTGAAATTGGCGTGAGTCTCAGCGGAGTCTTGGGGATTCGCACGAAAGCAAGTGGGTCTACTTTGACAGACGAAAACAACAATTCCATTCCGATTGAGTTGGCTTATAAAAGCACAGGAAACTTAACCATGCGCCTATCTCTTCGATATGCTTATGCGCTCACAGAGAAAAATTTCATTTATTTCGAACCCTATTTTGGTTTCGGATTGAATAACCGCTCTACACCTGACCTGCCTTATGATACGAGGTACTCGAATAGTGGAATCCGATTCGGTTTTAGAAGAAATTTCTAACTTTTTTTTCGTTCCATGCAGCGAATTGGTGGTTTGTTGTCTCTATCCTAATAGAAACCCTTTAAAATAACAACTATGAAAAATTTACTTCTCTTTTTAACCGCCGTGAGTATTAGCCTTATCGGATTTGG